>Ga0256405_10003863_pt1 | contig 29850 bp, 23 predicted proteins | sample RumenRJG_02DNA_FD_189096 | JGI IMG/M metagenome (GOLD analysis project Ga0256405, IMG submission 189096) | Bovine rumen microbial communities from Lethbridge, Alberta, Canada - RJG_02 | ecosystem: Host-associated > Mammals > Digestive system > Stomach > Rumen | place: Canada: Alberta...
TTTTGAACATGCACAACAAGTAAATGCCGATAAAAGAATTATCAAAAGTTGTTTCATCATCTCTCTTTCCAAAAAATAGTTAAACCATATTGTGCTGTTGAAAAAAGTCTTATTTTTTGTAAAGCGGTTCTTTGTTACAGACAGAATCGAAGCAGGGTAGAGCGTGTACTCGTCCGTCTCGTGGAACGTGATGCCCTGAGGCGCGCCGTTGATATACACGCCCTCCATAGAGCCGTGGCTCTTTACGATGCGCTAGCCTGCGTGGTTGTAGGTATAACGGCTTGTCTTGCCGTTGTCTGAAAGAACCATCAGACGGTTGTCCTCGTCCCAGTACATCTCGCGTGTTGCGTCGGTAGAGTCGTTCTCAACGCGTACAGGGTTTCCGTTGGCATCGTAGGTGTAATGCTCGTGACCAATCTGCGATGGGGCGCTCGGGTGTTCTACATCCTCGTATTTATACTCGTTTGTATAAGATGACGCCTTGTTTGAGTTTTCAACGCTCTGAGCCTTGCTTACAGGCATGCTCATCACGTTGTAAGCCATATCAAGAGTATAGCTTGCATCCTTCGCCTTTCCGCTTGCTGAAATCAGTCGGTTAAGCGCGTCGTACTGGTATGTGTGGCTGCTTTCGCCGCCCAGTTTTGCACTATTGTTAGAGAGCTCCTGCGGATTGACCGTGTTGGCTATGCCGAGAATGTTGTCTACGGCATCGTAGGTGTACTTGTTGTGCATTATGTCGCTGCCGTCGAAGGCGAGCTTCATCTCCTGCAAACGCTGGCGCGCGTCGTCGTAGGTGTACTCTGTCTCCGTGCCGTTGCCTAGCTTCGTATAAACGGTGTGTCCGTCCTTGTCGTAGCCAATCTGCTCAACGATGGTAGTTTCTGTGCCCTGCTTGTTGCTGGTAAGACTCTGCACCTGTCCTGCCTCGTCGTAGTGGTATGTAACCACCTCGCCGTCAGGGTATGTCATCTTGCGCACGCGGTTCCAACTGTCGTACTCCGCTCCGTAGACGTATGTGCGTATGTCCGCCACGCTTGCCATGACGGTGCGCACGGTCTTTACAACCTCGCCCATCTTGCCGTAGTAGTAAGCTTCGCCGCCGCTGGCATCCTCAACCAGAGCCAGACGACCGGCACGGCCGTGGTCATCTCCAGCCTCGCCGTAGGTGTATGTTACGCGGTTGAAGAGGTTCTCAGGGTAGAGCACCTCGCTAAGACGCTCGTAGTCGTAGGTGTATGTAATCGGTGCTTTGTCGGAGATAGTCTTCTTCAGCTCGGCTGTGAGCTTTGTAAGAAGGTTTCCGGCGGCATCGTAAGTGCAGACAACCTCGCCTGCATCAGGATGGTTCACGCTCAGCTTGCGGCCAAGAAGGTCGTACTTGTAAGTAGTCTGAGTTCCGTTAGGGTGATGCACGGCAACGACCTGACCTACCGCATCGTAGTCGTACTTTACAATGACATCCTCGCTTTCGCCGTGCTGAACTGTTTGGCGATTGCGACCCTTCTCGTCGGTGTAGCTCTCAGATGTTCTGCCCAGCGCATCGGTAACGCGCGTGAGCATCATCTGCTCGCCGTCGTGAGATACGATTGTGTAGTCGCTCGTAGTCTTTGCGCCGTCGGCAAGAGTAACGCTGAGTGCGCGGTCGCGGCTGTCGTACTCGGTCCGTGCCTGAAGCGAGCCGAGACTTCTGTTGTACTTGTCGATATCTGCAAAACTCTCAGCAACAGGATAGTAAGTTGCGATCTTGCGTCCGAAGGCATCGGTAACCACACGTCCGCTCACGATGCTCATCTTCTCTGCCTTCTTAGCCGATGCGTTCCATACAGAGCCTGTGCGCTTTGTCTGCACGGCACGACCCAGAGAGTCGGCAAACGTGTAGGTGTCGATGTTGCCGTCTGGCGAGAAGTGTATTGTATGCGCGCTTCGGCTTTCTGGAAGATACTCGTACTTGATGGTGAACGGCTCGCCGCTCGCAATCTCGTATGGCGCGCGTATTACGGTTGGTCTGCCGAGTTCGTCGTACTCATACTCCATGCGCTCTCCGTTGAGGTCGGTCGTCGCCTTAGGAGCGTTCCAGAGGTCGTCGTACTCGGTAGAAGACGAATATCCGTAGGCATCCTCGACCTTTGTTACGAGGCTGTGCAGGCGGTCGTCGTAGGTGTAGCTGTGCCACATGCGCTGACCGCGGTAGTTCTCAGGCTTTGTTAGCTTGAGTATGTTTCCGTAGTCGTCGTAGTCGATATTGTAGACCGAAGGCTTGTCGCCTGCGCTCATCTCAATTCTGGTGATGTTGCCCAGATTGTCAATCTCCGTGCTGCGCTCGCGAAGCGTAACGCCCTTGCTGCCCACCTTAATGTGCTTAGGCACGCCCACGATGTATCTGTCGCCCTTGTTGTGGTATTCGATGGCAGCGTCGAGCTCGTAGCCTGCCGCCGTCTCGTTGCACACGGTAAGGTTGCCCAGCGCGTCGTAGTCGTTCACCACCTTGGTGCTCATGCTCTCGCCCGAAGTCTCGTCGAAGGTAGTCTGCACCACGCTTGCAAGTGCAGGGAAGCGCACCTCGTCGCTCACCTTGCGCAGGTCGTACTCGTAGGTAGAGCCTTGCAGCAGACGTCCCTCGGCAAGATTCTCGAAACGCGCTCTCGGCTCGCTGCCGTTCTTCTGTGCCAGTCGAAAGGCAAGGAAAATATCCCGTTTTTGCATAATGTTTTGTTGTTTTACACCAAAATTTTAAGACAAACGTATGAATTTGTTGGGATTGTAAGTCCACACAAGCATATTTGTTACAAAACCCCGAGAGTTGGGGATTCTTTCCTCTCACACAGGTATTTTTAACACATAGAATTAAATGATTGACCTATTAGAATGAATTTTAAGAGTTTCGTAGAAACACCCCCCTCGGATGACATCGAAGCCTATCACCTTCTGATTGTCTAATTCGTTGATAAGTCTTTCCGACATAAACACAGAACCTTCTCTTGGATATAAGAGATCATAATTCTTATATTTTTCATTTAGACAAATATGTTTAAGCGTTAAAAAACCATTATCATTTTTATTATATTCATCGACATCTTTAAATGTATATTTCTTTGACTCATCGAATATATCGACAAATTCACATTCTGGGAAATAATAATCCTTATTTAGAATTATCGGTACAAATAGTAAATAAAAATGATCATGAAATCCTTTTATTCTTATTTCTTTCAAAGCATATTCTATAGGATTAACACTTAAAGATTCTAAAATTTTTTTTACTTTGTTGCTTACAACAGCTTTTATACTTGAACAATGTGGACTCACGTCCATATAATCTACAACATCGTCTCTATCGATTAAATTTCCTAAAGAAATATCTGGAAATTCAGCATAGAAATTTGATTGATTCTGAAGAAATACCTCAATATCAGAATCTTTTGATTCTATGTATTTCAATGTCTCATCATTAACAATCTCTATGGTATGAGGCATTTCATATTTACTGCTATTTATATTCTTGCTATCAATTTGATAATAATTCATTATCTTCTATTTCTAATTTTTGAAGGCACAAAAATAATAAAAAAATAAATTCGAGTCCACTTTAAAAGTCCAAGTCCCAAGGTGTAAGACTTATAACCTAAATTATGCTTCAAGTGCATTTTAGGATTAAAATGACTTCTTGGCGGACTCGAATATAGATTATTGATATTTATAAATTAGTCCACTAGTGTCCGGTTAAAGTTTTAAACACGCTAAATAAATTGTTGATAACCAATAAAATATAGTATGTATTCGCATTTTGGGATTAAATTCTGTACCTTAGCAACAATGCCTCTAATGGCGATATTTTGCTATAATGAGTACAAAGAAAACCATATTTTCACAGATAATGTCTCTAGTTTCGCGCTATGAATTCCAAAAATGCGTTGATCGTTACAAGGGTGACTGGCGCACCAGATCATTCACTTGCTTTGACCAATTCAAGGTCATGAGCTTTGCTCAATTTACGGACAGATCTGGTCTGAGAGATATAGAGATGACACTTGAGTTCTGTGGAAAAGATCTCTACCATGCAGGTCTTAGTCCTGTTCCGAAATCAACATTGGCAGAGTCCAATGAAAAAAGAAGTTGGAAGATTTACAGGGATTTCGCGCAAGTTCTTATAAAGGAGGCAAAAGAATTGTATCATGACGATTACTTTCGTCTTGGTCTTAAGGAAATGGTATACGCCTTGGACAGTACCACCATCAGACTTTGCCTGGAGTTGTCTCCTTGGGCAGAGTTTCATCATGGCGAAGGAGCCGTAAAGATGCACACGCTGGTTGACCTGCGAGGCAACATACCATCTTACATAATAATGACCAATGGCTTGGTGCACGACTCTAAAGTTATGCCTATGATACCAGTTGAAGCATTCGCCTTCTACTTGATGGACAAGGGGTATGTATTCTTCAAGCAGTTATATGAGTGTTTTCATCTTAAGGGGGCATTCTTCGTTACGAGAGCCAAAGACAACATGGTATATGATGTCGTAGAGGAACGTGAGGTGGACAAATCCGCCGGACTCATCTGCGACCAAATTATTCGTCTCACTGGTAAAAATCCATCAATTGAATATCCAGAGTCATTACGCATGGTTATTTATGAGGATTACTTGACTGGCAATGTTTATAGATTCCTGACAAACAATTTAACGATAGAATCTTTGACGGTTACAGAGTTATATAGAGAAAGATGGATGGTTGAACTGTTCTTCAAATGGGTGAAGCAACATTTACACATAAAGAAGTTCTATGGGACTACAGAGAATGCAGTTTACCTACAACTTTGGATAGCTGTATGTGATTATCTGCTGCTCATCATTGCGAAGAAGAAGTTCTGCTTGTCTCAGTCGCTTCATACTATATCAAATGCAATTGGTCCGATTTTATTCAAGCAAAGTGATATTCATTCCATATTCAATGTGACAAAAGAAGTTGGAAACAATAAACGTTCGGACAATCAACCTACACAACTTTCGTTGTGGTGAAAATTAAACCGGACACTAGTGAAATTAGTCATTTAATTTTTTGAAATAATCATTCATATTTTCTTTACCTCCAGTATTTTTAAAATTTTCATATGCTTTATAAATTTCCTTTTTGGACTCATCAAGTAACTTGTTGATTTTTTCTTCAGTCAATCCACCTTTTGTATTGGAAAGCTTTTCTAATTTTTTCTCAATCCATTTACTATATGCTGGATGATTTCCATGAAACCTATTGGGGAGTTTTTTCAAATTCTTACCGCAATCTCTCATAATGATTGACGTAAGTTTTTTTTCATATCTCTTATAAACAGCCTTTGGAATAATATGATGTTTTTGTATCTTTGTAATTAACAGTCGATAACTTTTGAACATCCTTGGCGCTTTCGCAGCATCTCCTACATAAGGGATAAAACCCATTCCACTGATTGCTGCGTCAAAATAATTTCCGTTTTTTAGATGTAGGGAAGCATTTATGCCATCTGCAACTCCAGTCGGATCTACAATACCTACTATGTCTAGTGCAGCCGATACAAACTCCTCTCCACTAAGCGTATAATTGCCATGGAAATCAATACCAAAGCTAGCAATGCTAACTTTACAATTCAACAAGTCCGTTTTTATTGTGATACTGGATTTTCTAGCACCAACTAATACAATATCATTTCCGTCAGGGTCTTTTAGAATTATTGGATTAGCCGCAGTTATGCAGTAGCCACTAAAACAAGGATATTTTTCGAATTTAGAGTCTATTCCATACCAGATGCTTGCCGCTGGGTTCATGTAGCGTGCACCATAGTAGTACAGTCCGGTCTCCTCGTCAAGTTCCTTGCCGTTAAATTTATACGGCATTTCCTCACTTGACGAGTGCTCATCGACGAGTAACTCGCCGTAAGGCAGGTAGGCATCATATTGGGTGATGTTGCCGTCCTTGTCGGTTGTTCGGGATGCGTTCGGGATTTTTGTTCCTCAGGGAGTTCCGATGGTTGCCTTACTGCGCGTGTTGTGCGCCTGAGGAATTTTGTTGTTATCGCCTCACGAAATTACATTTGAAATGTGTGGCGGTTATTTTGTACGCTTAGTTGCGTAAGATTTCGTTTCATCATACGTTTTATAGTCGCTCTTCCTGTCGAGCCTTGACTTTGTGTGCAACGATGTCAATGAACGTTTTGTTGTATTTAAAGAGCTGGGATTATAAACCCCTGTTCTGTTTTAATTGCGTGAATGTGTGGGGATTTGCAAATTCCCCACAAGCATATCTGACTGCATATCTTTAGGAGTTGGGTAGGGGAATTGGAGTTTTTATGGGTCTCTGTAATCAAACTCGTAATATTTTAATCTTCCTTTTATAAATATATATTCACAATGATAGGGATAATACTCATTCTTTATTGTATAAACGAGGGTATCACCATTTTGGATTTTTTTTAATTGTTTATTATACGATTTCAAAAAATCATCATTGTTGTTTATTTGTGCCCCAATGTCAGAGACAAAATGTTCTATTTCTAATTTATACACATAATCAACTTGTGGCATATCAGAAGATTTCATTACAACAAATTTATCATATTGACCAGCAAATCCTCCATAATTAGCACACAATATAAAATACTCAGAAGAGTCGGAATTACAAAAGATGATGCATTCTCCGTATTTAGCCAAAGAATTCATTTTAATAGTCGCATTTTGTATGCGCTTATTAAAATTTACATAATCATCTAGTATGAAACCACTAACAATTGTATCAATTGGAAGGAATTGCTTTGCATTTCCTTCTTGCTGATTGCAACATACAAATATACTACTGAGCAAGCTTAGCATTAGCCCTACCTTCATTACCATAATTTGGATTATCTTTAATGTTAAAATCAAAAATCATTCTATTACCTTTTATTGCAATATAGTCATTGAAGAAGTCACCTAGTTTTTTCAATTCTTGATAATTTCCAACAAATCCTATACAGCCTTTTGTTCCTGGTGAATTGGTGTCTGGATGTGCTTTTAATCCTGTACGACCATTAAAGTTTGGCAATAAAACCTTCCAACCGCGACTACCATTGTTTAGCATTCCTGATTCATCGGTATAAGTGAATCCAAATGTCTTATATGTAATTATTGGGAGTAGGACCATTACCATAAGGTCCACTATTAAAATTGTATTTTGCAACTGTATATGTATCACCATCTTTAAATACTGCATTTAATAAAGCTTCTCCTTTTATTCCTTTTTCCGCATTACTTTTCAAAGATATATTCTTTTTTGTGATGTCCTCGGGCACAAGAATCTTGCCCGTACCATTGTTTACCGACACGCCTCCGCCCAAACGGATGCCCAGTTTAAGTGCGCTTTCCTGCGCCGACAAATTCAACGCAGAAAGCATGAACAAAGAAAATAAAGTAATCTTATTACCCATAATTCATGATTGTTTTCGAAGTTTTAAGCTGCAAAAGTATCTATTCCACAGATTCTTACAAAACGATTTTACATTTCTTAACATTTACGGTATGTTATTTAATAAATATTAACATTTAATAACTCAGATGTGGGTAAATGGACAATTGACAATAGACTGTTGACAATTCAAAATTGAGATTCGAGATTATGACTTGTAGGTTAGAAGGAGAATTTTGAAAATTGAAAGAGTGTGATTGTTATCGCTTTTTCTTTCATAAGTTCTGCCGAATTTCTGTGCTCGAACTATGTTCGCTTGCTACCAAAGGGACGCAAGAATTCTGCAGCGTTACCTTCCCTTTGTTCTGCCGAATTTTGTTGCATCAGCGTTCGGGAGTTTGTAACTCCCATAGTCGCAAGGCGACAAAGAGTTTAATTTTAACATAACCATCACCTATTCTACGTATAATCTTCCTATACCTTCCATATATGGAACATATACCGAACATATAGCTTACATATACCCAACATATACCCAACATATACCCAACATATATCCAACATATACCGAACATATACTCTACATATATCCAACATATAGCTTCCATATAGCTTCCATATACCTTGGCACTATTTTGTATATACCAAAAGACAAAATACTCCACTTTTTCTACCATTATGAATCCTCACCGTCTGAATTGGCGGGACAATGTGGATTCCCCTCGAACCTTCCCCCTTGCTATCGACTTACTTCATTCCACCTAATCCAACTGTTCGGCGGTTAGCCTGTAATCTATTTCTTCATTCGACATCATAAAACTATGCTTTTATTATTCATGACACAGTTTATTTACATCCTCTCCAGTTCTACCTTCCCTCTACCTTCCCACGACGTACCTTGACGCTATTTTGTATTTACCAAAAGGCAAAAAAATCTACTTTTTCTGTAATTTTGAACTCTCAATTATTAATTGTCCGTTGTCAGTTCTGAATTCAGAACTTTCAAGTTTCAATTTGATTTAAGGGATATCGAACGAGAATTCAGAATCCATGAACTTTATATATTCGAGAAATTTTATAATTGGTTCGCATGGAATACCACGTTCGTTACAGAAATCCAGATAGAATTGCGGCTCGGTACAACTTGTGCTGTGGTGACCGAATCTGTCGTAGTAATCGCATGCATAAAAATCGCCGTCACCAATAAACACATTTATTTGTTTGTTGTTGCAAAAGAAGGGTGTTAGAGACGGCATCTTATGATATTTTTTCTTGCGTATTTCTTTCCATGTCTTGTTCCATGTTTCCGGGATTTCAATCTTCTGCTTGCTTACGTTTTGTATGTGTATGGAGTCGGCAATCTTGTATGAGTATCTTACAATCTCGCCGCGCCACCTTCCTTTTTTGTCGAGAAAAAGGGCGAGGATGCTTGTGTTGTAGTTGACAACCTTGCTATGCTTGCGGCGGAAGACTTCGATAAATATTCGATCGTTTTTTGCGTCGCATCGCTCCAGTCCTACCAAGTCCATATAGAGCGGTCTTTGTTTGGAAATGGTTTTGATATTCTGCGAGAAGGCGAGTATAGCAGACGTTAAAGCCAAAAGGAATAGTGTTATTCGTTTCATTCGGAGTTCTGTTATGATGTTATTTTTCAACTAATTATTCCAGTTCGTGATATGAAATACAGTTTTACTTCTGCCGAATTTGCCGCTCGCCCTTTGTTCGCTTGCTACCAAAGGGACGCAAGAATTCGACGGCTTCGCTTCCCCTTAGTTCTGCCGAATTTCCGAATTCGGCAGCATCAGCATTCGGGAGTTTGTAACTCCCATTGTCGCAAAGCGGCAAAAAGTTATGCATAAAAGCGATACCTTCGCATTACAGCCTTTTTCAGTGGTGGGAATTTCAAATTCCCATTTATTTCAAAGCCAAATTGCAAATTCGGCTTAACATGGGGGCAAATACGGCTTATCAAGGCAATTCTATTAATTGTCCATTGTGAATTATGAATTATGAATTGTGAATTCAGTATTTTCAATCCTCATCGTACTCAATAAAGGCATCATCAATATAATACACATGTGGAAGTGCCTTTTTAATGGACAGACGAACATGTATATGGTTTATCACGGAGTCGCCATATATCTCGTAAAGCCTATCTGCTTTTTTGTTTGTTGAAAAACGCACTAAATCTCCTCTATATCTGCAATTAATGCCACTTTTTTTCCACTTGGGTTATACTTGTATACTTCAATATCATCAGTCATAAATGCCTTTTCATCTTTGATAATTGTATAGTTTATGAAATAGTAGCCGAACCAGACACCAAAGACGCAAATGGCAAGTGCACGATTATAATAACGTAGTGCATCTAATTTCCATAAAACGAGGTAGGGAATTAGGATTGCCGGAATATTCAGAAGGAACACATAGGTATATGTTTCTGAAATATAATGGGCATCAAATCGAATAAGTATAAAAAAGCACACGATTGAAAGTATGTACCATTTTATTGTATAGCAAGCTTTTAGAATTTTTATTATCATCATTTTTTTATTTACTTTACACTTTCAAATCAGAATTGTCAACTGTCCATTGTCAATTCAGCATTTTCAACATTCTCTAAGTTTCAATTCCGAATTGTCCATTGTCAATTGTGAATTGTCAATTTGAAACCTATTTCAGCACCAGAATCTTGGTAGCCGCTCCATTCTTCAGTTCGCTGTCGCCAATCAGCACAAAGTACACGCCCGAAGCCACCTTGCTTCCGTTGCCGTTCTTGCCGTTCCACACAAACTGACCGCCTGTCGATGTGCCCTCGGCCATAAGTTGTCCCGCCGTGTTTACAATCCTAACCTTGCTGTCGAATGTAAGTCCCTTGATAGTTATGTATCCATCGTAATCAGGTTTCACTGGGTTAGGGTAAGCATAGATATTGGCCGCGTCGAGCGATTCTGACGCCTCAGAAGCCTCGCTTTTGTACGAAACCATACCTTTGTCCGTCGCGATGAAAATCGTGCCGTCCTGCGCCACTTTTATGTCGCTTATCGAGTTGGCAATAAGAGGACTGTTCTCTGTCGTGAAGTGTTCAATCTGCGTAAGGCAGTCTGCGCTGAACAGGAACACGCCGTTCTCCGTACCGAACCACTTGCGGTTGGCACCATCTACGGCTATTGTGTTTATTCTGATGTTGTCGAGAAGATAGTCGGCATAGTTTGTGCCGTCGTTGCGCGGAATCTTAACCTGCGTCAGGGCGGTGGTGCTGTTGCCGTTCTGAATGTATTTCGTCGGGTTCTTTATAACCAGCGGACCGACATTCGTTCCAATCCAAATCTGCCCCTTCATGTCCTCGGCAATGCAGTTTATCGTCTCCGTCTGTATGTGTATGCCGTCTTGGTTCGTCAGTTCCTTGGTGTTGAGGCTTTTGTCGTCGCTGCTGTCGTCGATGGTATTGTTTGTGTCAACGCAGAAGAAGCCGTTGCTGCCCCAATGTAGCGTTCCCCACAGCAGACCGTTGCTTTGCAGAATGATGTTGTTGCAATATTGCTCCTTGCAGATGTCATTCAGTTCAATCTGCTTCCAAGTGCCGTCGGCTGTCAGAATCTTGAGCGGACAGTCGAAATTGTTGTTCTTAATATCGGTAATGGTATTGGTAAACAGAAGGTTGCCGTTGCGGTCGTAAATGGCGCTGTTGAGCCATGTGTAGTACGGATTTCCGTAGAGCGTGTGAATGGTGTTGTCCTCGTCGGCAGCCTTGTGCAGTTTTACAATCTTGCCGTCGCGGAACTCGTAGAGGCCGTATCCCGTAGCGGTAATGTAGTGGTGATTGCCGTCCTTCGGGTCTTGCGCAATAGACGTAGGGTTTACGAACGGATAGCCCGTAACGTCGCTTACCGTCTTGCCGTAGTCGAAGTTGAGCCATCTGTCGGCATCCTTGATATACTTGGCGGCATATCCGTCGTTGTCGTAGTATATTCCGTCGAAATGATGCTTTCCCGACACAAAGCAAACGCCGTCGGGGGTTACAGACATCTTGTAAACCTTGTTGGTTATCGGACTGTCGGGGATGATGCTGTTAACCTTTATGTTAAGCCCCTTCTCCGCGCTGTATTCGTAGGCTATCAGCCCGTTGTAGCCCTCGGCACTCCAATACAGATTGTTGGCGTAGGCAACATAGTTGGTAGGGAAGCGGATTTCGCAGGCTTCGAGAGCCTCGTTAATAAGAAACTGATGCTGCGTGCCCAGAACCCACAGGCTTCCGTTGCACTCGCACGCATAGTTAAGCGAGTTTGAAGGGTCTGAAACGTAAGCCTTGCTCAGGCTGGCGTTGTATATGGCATCGCCAAACATGTAAAGAAGTTGGTTCTTGTAGTTTATTATCTGCTTTGGACTTGCCGGCATTATCTTCTGCCAGTTGTTCTTGTCGAGCAGATTGTCTGCCGTATTGCCGGCGTAGACTCCGTCGCCTGTAGATGTATAGATATGATTGTCGATGATGGTGCTCGAAAGCACCTTCTGCCCAAAGTTGTAGTTGCTGCTGAACTCGCGACGCTCTACATCGAGCAGGAGCAGTCCGTTGTTGGTAGACAGATATGCCGTGCTGCCAATAACGCTCACGCTGTTTATAGTCTTGTCGCTCACATCCTTCAGTCTGAAGTCGGATATGTTGTAGACCTCGTTATCGTCGTACAGCAGGTCGATGTTGGCGTTGCTGTAGATGACAACAAGAGCCTTCTGCTCGGCGCAGTAGGCTATGTCGGCAATGTTATCGTCGGTAAGATAGTTGCTCTTGTCGAAGGTTATAACCTCGCTGTCGGATGTGTTGTAAGAGAATATAGAGCCATTGCACAGGGCGTAGATTACACCATTGCCGGCAACGCACTTGGTTGCGTTGTGGTACGACTTGTAAATACGCCATTCGCCGATTTTCTGCGCATTTGCACAGACGGTAATCAGCAGAACCAGTGCAATGGCAATATATTTCTTCATTAACTTTTATTTGTTTAGATATTCAACCAGTTTGGCTACGGCGCGCGCCCTGTGGCTGATTTTGTTCTTCACCTCAGCCCCCAGTTCGGCAAACGACTCGCTGTATTGCTCGGGCGAGAAGACAGGGTCGTAGCCAAAGCCCTCGCTGCCTCGCTTCTCCGTAAGGATATCGCCTTTTACGATGCCCTCGAAGAGATGCTGCTCGCCATTAAGTAATAACGCGATAACCGTGCGAAATTGTGCGCTGCGGTCATTTTTTCCTTCCAGTTCCTTCAGAAGTTTGTTCATGTTGGCTTCCGAGTCGTGGTCGGTATTCTCGGCATATCGCGCCGTGTGTACGCCCGGAGCACCGCCCAGCGCGCTCACCTCCAGACCCGTGTCGTCGGCAAAGCAGTCGTAGCCGTAGTGCTCCTTTATGTACATAGCCTTCTGAAGGGCGTTGCCCTCCAGAGTGTCGGCTGTCTCGGGAATCTCGTCGTGACAGTCTATGTCGTTGAGCGAGAGAATCTCTATCTTGTTGCCCAATATGGCGCGAATCTCATCGAGTTTGTGCGCGTTGTTTGTAGCGAATACTAACTTCATCTGTCCTTATGCCTTTGGTTTTAGCACGATGTTCACAATCTTGTTAGGCACAACGATTACCTTTACAACGTTGAATCCGTCGAGGTACTTCTGAGCCTGAGGGTCGCTGAGCGCAGCTTCCTGTATAGCCTCGTTCGAAGAGCCGGCAGGGAACTGCATAGTGAAGCGTGTCTTTCCGTTGAACGAGATGCTCAGCGTTACGCTGTCTTCCTTCAGGTAATCCTCGTTGAACTCAGGCCACTTGGCATCGCATACCGATGTGGTGTTGCCCAGAGCCTCCCACAGTTCCTCGGCAAGGAATGGGGCAAACGGAGCGATAAGGACAACGATGTCCTTCAGGGCTGCCTTGTGGCGCACCTTTATCTGCTGAAGTTCGTTTACGCAAATCATGAATGCCGAGATGCTGGTGTTGTAAGAGAAGTTCTCGATGTCGCCAGTAACCTTCTTGATAAGTTTGTGAACAGCCTTCAGCTCGTCCTTTGAAGCCTCGCCGTCCTCTGGCAGGAACTTGTCGTCGCGGCTGTAGAACAAGCCCCACAACTTCTTGATGAAGCGGTGGCATCCGTCAATACCGTTTGTATCCCAAGGCTTTGACTGCTCAACAGGACCGAGGAACATCTCGTACAGACGCAGAGTGTCGGCTCCGAATTTCTCTACAATCATATCCGGGTTAACCACGTTGAACATAGACTTGCTCATCTTCTCGATAGCCCATCCGCAGATGTACTTGCCGTCGGCATTAAGTTTGAACTCGGCGTTGTTGTATTCTGGTCGCCAGTTCTTGAATGCCTCTACGTCGAGGATATCGTTGCTAACGATGTTTACATCAACGTGTATTGGTGTAACATCATCCATATTCTCAATCATGTCGAGAGATATGAACGTGTTGGTATCTTTTATACGGTAAACGAAGTTGCTTCGTCCCTGAATCATACCCTGGTTAACGAGCTTCTGGAACGGCTCTTCCTTAACGCTGAATCCGTAGTCGAACAGGAACTTGTTCCAGAAACGGCTGTAGATGAGGTGTCCTGTTGCGTGCTCTGTACCGCCAACGTAGAGGTCAACGTTCTGCCAGTAGTTCTCGTTCTTCTCCGAAACGATGCGCTCGTGGTTGCGAGGGTCCATATAGCGCAGGTAGTAAGCCGATGAGCCTGCAAATCCCGGCATGGTGTTCAGTTCGATAGGGAACACGGTCTTGCCGTCAATCTTTGAGTTCTCTACAACCTGCTTGTTAACTTCGTCCCAAGCCCACTTGGTAGCGTTGCCCAATGGAGGCTCGCCTGTTTCGGTAGGGAGGAACTTGTCAACCTCAGGCAGTTCGAGCGGCAGACACTCCTCAGGAATCATGCAAGGCATTCCGTCCTTGTAGTACACAGGGAACGGCTCGCCCCAGTATCTCTGGCGAGAGAAGATGGCATCGCGCAGACGGTAGTTAACCTTTACGCGGCCCAGATTGTTCTCTTTTACGAATTTCTTTGTTGCGGCGATAGCTTCCTTAACAGTAAGACCGTTGAGGCTGAAATTGACGTATGGCTTAACGCCCTCGCGTGGCGAGTTGGTAACGATGCCTTCCTTGGCGTCGTAACTCTCTTCAGACACGTCGCAGCCCTCGATAAGCGGAATGATTGGCAGGTTGAAGTGCTTTGCAAATGCGTAGTCGCGGCTGTCGTGAGCAGGTACAGCCATGATTGCGCCAGTTCCGTAGCCGGCAAGCACATAGTCCGAAATCCAGATTGGAATCTCGTCGCCCGTCATTGGGTTGATGGCGTATGAGCCAGAGAACACTCCCGAAACCTTGCGGTCGGCAATACGCTCGCGCTCTGTACGCTTCTTTGTAGCATCAAGATAAGCGTCGACATCAGCCTTCTGTGCTGCTGTAGTAACCTTTGCAACATACTCGCTCTCGGGAGCAAGAACCATGAAGGTTACGCCGAACATTGTATCGGCACGGGTTGTGAAGATTGTAAACTCAGTATCGCTGTCCTTAACCTTGAACTGAACCTCAGTACCCTCTGAGCGTCCAATCCAGTTGCGCTGAACCTCCTTGATTGAGTCGGTCCAGTCTACGGTCTCCAGTCCGTCGAGCAGACGCTGTGCGTAGGCAGAGATACGCAGACACCATTGCTGCATCTTCTTCTGCACCACAGGATAGCCGCCGCGCTCCGAAACGCCGTCGACAACCTCGTCGTTGGCAAGAACCGTACCCAGCTTAGGACACCAGTTAACCATTGTCTCGCCAAGGTATGCAATACGATAGTTCATCAGAACCTCGTTCTTCTTCTTCTCGTCCCACGAGTTCCACTCGTCGGCAGTAAAGCGCAGTTCCTCGCTCTCGGCAACGTCAAGGCCTTGGTTTCCTTCGGTCTCGAAATGCTTTACAAGAGTGCTGATAGGCATTGCCTTCTGCTCCTTGTTGCAGTAGAACGAGTTGAACATCTTCTGGAATGCCCACTGGGTCCACTGGTAGTATTCAGGGTCGCAGGTTCTGATTTCGCGGCTCCAGTCAAAGCAGAAGCCAATCTTCTCGAGCTGCTCGCGGTATCTGTTGATGTTGTTTACTGTTGTGATGGCAGGGTGCTGACCTGTCTGTATGGCATACTGCTCGGCAGGAAGTCCGTAAGAGTCGTATCCCATTGGGTTGAGCACGTTGTAGCCCTGAAGGCGCTTGAAGCGTGCGTAGATATCAGAGGCAATATAGCCAAGCGGATGTCCCACATGCAGTCCTGCTCCCGATGGGTAGGGGAACATGTTAAGTACATAGAACTTCTTCTTGTTCTCGTCTTCTGTCACTTTGTAAGTCTGCTGGTCAATCCATCTCTGGTGCCATTTTTTCTCTATTTCTCTGAAATTGTATTCCATTTTATTCGTTTTTCTACTTTGACCGCAAAATTATAATAAAAATGTTAATCTGTTGATATTTTTATTTATTTTTGTGCTGTTTGAAACTAATATGCGCGTAATAATGAAATATATAGAAAGGCTGCTCAATTATCTGCTTCGCGACAACCGCCTCTTCCCCGGCCGTGGACTGAAGCAGAAACTGTATAACATGATTTTCGGAGCTGATACATTCACGGGCAAGGCATTCGACATAATTCTGATGGTGAGCATACTTACGAGCGTGCTGTTTACCATCTTCGAGAGCATGATGATGTCCGACAGCCTGCTGCGCCTTATCCTGTTCTATTCGGAGTGGTTCTTCATCGTGTTCTTCACGTTCGAGTATATTGCGCGTGTGTATTGCGCTCCCAACCGCAAGGAGTACATCCTTAGCTTCTTCGGCATCATCGACCTCCTGTCAATCTTGCCGTTCTACACCTCGTTCTTCTTCCACGGAGCGCACTATCTGCCGGTGCTCAGGGTGTTCCGCCTTATCCGCGTGTTCCGTGTGTTCAAGCTGTTCAACTATCTCGAGGAGGGCAACCTTATCTTGGTGGCTCTGCACAAGAGTATGCGCAAGATTATGGTGTTCTTCATGTTCGTGCTGGTTATGGTTATTGCCATGGGAACGGTTATGTATGCCGTTGAGGGCAGGGTGCCGGGAACGCAGTTTACCAACATTCCGCACAGCATTTATTGGGCTATCGTAACGGTCACCACGGTGGGATATGGCGATATGGCTCCTGTTACATCGGTAGGCCGCTTTATTGCGAGTTTTGTTATGCTGTTTGGCTATGCCATCATCGCCGTGCCTACGGGCATCGTGTCGGCTAATATTGCCGACACCAACCGTCAGCATCGTGCAAAGAAGGAGAAGCATAATATCTGTCCTAAATGCCATCGCTATTGTGGCGACGACCCAGACGCCAAGTTCTGCAAATACTGCGGAACAAAGTTCGACTCGAAGATTGAATAGAATTCTGAGTTCTGAGTTGAAACTTGAAAGTTGAAAAATGAAAAATGCAGAGGCAATTCAAAATTCATAATTGACAATTCACAATTGACAATTAGTAAGTAGAATATTCTTAAGTTGATAATTTAGGATTTGTAACGGACAATTTCGCCAGAAATTGTCCGAACGTCGTAGGAACGTCGTAGGAACGTCGTAGGAACGTCGTAGGAACGTCGTAGGAACGTCGTAGGAACGTCGTAGAAAGGTAGAGGGAAGATAGAGGGAAGGTAGAAGGAAGCAAGCCGATAGCAAGGGGGTAGCAAGAGGATAGCAAGGGGAAAGGTTCGACGAAGCATATATTGATGCAATTCTGAGAAACTTGAAATTTGAAAATTGAAAGTTTTGAATTTGTAATAAATTGCGCGGAAAATATTCTTTTGGTAAATACAAAATAATGGGTAGGAAGAAGGTAGAAAGAAGGAAGCAAGATGGTAGCAAGACAGAAGATAGATTCAAGGTAGATTCAAGTAAGCCGGAAGGTACGGGGAAGAACTTATAAAGGTAGACTAATGGTTGAGAATCGGAATAGGTTAACTCTTAATATGAATTTACCAATGTAACAATTGGGGTTGGTATGGGTAACGTGAAACTCTGTGGAAAGCCTAACTGCTATTTGACGTATAATTCAAAATTATAGAAAAAGTAAGCTTTTAGTCTTTTGGTAAATACAAAATAGTGTCAAGGTATATGCAAGGTATATGTTGGGTATATGCAAAGTATAGCCAGATTAGGTGATGGGTAGGTTGTGGTGAAGTTGAAGAAAGTTGAAAATTGGGAGTGTGATTTAATTGACTGGAGGAATTGAAGTAAGCCGATAGCAAGGGGCAATTCTTTGAGAATCGGAGATGTAAAAATACTATAAAATGTTTGTGTGATTGGCTTTTTTGAAGTAATTTTGTAGCAGATTATAAAGTGCAATAAATAGTTACGGCTATTTTCAATGCACTCTAAAAGGAAATGACAAGCCTGTCTCTTAAAAAAAGGATAGGCTTTTTCGTTTTGTGCCGCAAATAATCTATGCTTTATTCTTTTTTCGATGCACGTTCGCGGTGTTTTAGGGCAAGATCCTGCAAGGCTCTGCCCATTTCGTCTTTCTGTGCCAGCATCAGAATGTCATCGTCAAGTTGCAGGGCATATAGAGCACGCAGATAGATGCCAATGGCAACAGTCGGCGCACCTTTCTCGATTCGGGCAACAGTAAGCGGAGAGCAGGTTGCACGTTCTGCAACCTGAGCCACGCTAAGGTTACGGCGCAAGCGGGCAAGCTTTATTTGCTCGCCAACTGTCTGCATTTTCTGTTCAAGCTTTCTGGGAAGCTTTGTGCCCATAGTTGTTTTGCTCATAAGGCATTTCAATCATTATTTACGAATGCAAAAATACGTTATTTTCTTTATTTTATGATAAGTTGTGCAGTTCAGAAGATGGGGCACTCCTTCAGAGTGCTTTTGGGCTTGTGCGCTATTTTCCGCAGGTCGCTCCGACCTACGGTTATTGAGCGGAGACACCTTCAGCGTCTGTAAGCGCGTTTGATGTAAGATTTCTTCGGGATGCCTTCGGGATTCGTTCGGGATTGCAGAAGTTGGGAACAACGGCATCTTTACAAAAAAGCGGAGGTTTCGTGGCTTTATGTGCCGAAACCTCCGCTAATTCTTACAAAGGCATGTTATTTTGTAACATACTTGTCTTTATTGAGACAATAGATTGGTCCGAATGTTACGCCAAAATTCAACTTACGTTTCTTAATCTCCTTGTAGAGCTTGGTGGAAACGATTAGGTCGTTGATAATGGGCTGCGAGTTGAAAACGTGAAGGTTCTTGACTTTCGCATAGTCTACACGCAACTTGATTACCGAGCCGGTAAAATCATTGAATACCGTATTCTCTTCGTCAATTACATCGTAAATCTTCTTGAAGTGTACGATGTAATATTGTCTGTCCCCATATTCCTTGCTTTTAACTGTAATGGGGATAAACTCGGTGAATTCAGGCTCTGCATACTCCTCAAGGAGTTCTTTAAGTTCTTCATTTACAAGTCTTACACAATGTGGTCCTCTGTCGTATGAAGGATACATTCCGTCTTGTAGTTCGCAAAAAAAATCGTTGTTAATAACAACTTCTTCTGCGTCCCTGATATTGGGGCATAGGTCCCAGTTAGGAGAGGATATATTCCCGGCTTTTTTATCCTCGCTGTTCATTAAAAACTCATAATAATTATCTGTCATAGCTATTTGTTTTCTGTTTGTTATGTTGCAGTCTGCTAATCTAACTTGCAGCCTTTAACGTTGACGAAGAAGTCGCGCACGTCGGCGATGAAGCGCTCTCTGTCGAACTGCTTGCGTATCTTTGTTGGTACGTTCTGCGATTCGAGTTTTTTCATTATAGCCTTGCCGATGTATGTCGGCGTGTCTTCTCTGCTAACCTTGATGAGTTCTACCAATGGCATTGGAATTTCAAAGAATAGTGCCATGACGTAAGCCTCATATGCATGTATTGGCATATATATTGGTCTTACTCTGCATTTGAATAATTCGGTATTAATAAACTCGAATGTGACTTTTTCAAGTTCCATGTCTGTTATATAACATCTACCTGATAGATGTTTATTTAGCTCTTTGCCTAAATGGTATATTCTACTCCTAAGATATTCATAATCGTAGTGATAGGCTTGGGGCGAAAATTCTATTTCCATGGCATTATAAATTAATTCTTGCCTTTATCGGATTATGTCGTGAAAAATCCGATAAAGGCAAGTGGTTCTTATTTTCCTCTTACAATCTTCTTAATCTCGTTAAGCTTGTTAAGTGCCTCGAGCGGAGTAAGATTGTTTACGTCTATGCCCAGAATCTCGTCGCGCACTTGGCACAGAACAGGGTCGTCGAGTTGGAAGAAACTCAGTTGCATTCCGCTGCTCTTCGACGGCTTGCTTATGCTCTTGGCCTTGCCGTTGCCGTCGCCCTGATACTTGCTTTCGAGCTCCTTCAAGATGGTGTTGGCGCGCGATACTATCTGCTTTGGCATACCAGCCATCTTGGCAACATGGATACCGAACGAGTGCTCGCTTCCGCCCTCAACAAGCTTGCGCAGGAAGATAACCTTGTTGTCAATCTCCTTAACCGCCACGTTGTAGTTCTTTATGCGCTTAAAGTTCTTGCACATCTCGTTAAGCTCGTGGTAGTGAGTGGCAAAGAGCGTGCGCGCGTTAGCCTTCTTGTTCTCGTGGATATACTCAACTATTGCCCATGCAATAGATATTCCGTCGTAGGTTGATGTGCCTCGTCCCAGCTCGTCGAAGAGCACGAGCGAGCGTGATGTTATGTTGTTGAGGATGTTCGAAGCCTCGCTCATCTCTACCATGAAGGTCGATTCGCCCACCGATATGTTGTCGCTTGCGCCCACGCGCGTGAAAATCTTGTCTACCACGCCAATCCGCGCACTCTCGGCAGGCACAAAGCAGCCAATCTGAGCCAGAAGGGTGATGAGGGCTGTCTGTCGCAGAACCGACGATTTACCGCCCATGTTAGGACCAGTAATTATCAGAATCTGCTGTTTGTCGCTATCGAGCAGAATATCGTTGGCTATGTATTTCTCGCCAAGCGGAAGTTGCCTCTCTATAACCGGGTGCCTGCCTTGTTTTATGTCGATAACCAGACTCTCGTCAATCTCCGGGCGGATATATCTGTTCTCCTGCGCCGCTATTGCAAACGACAGCAGACAGTCGAGGTTGGCAAGCTGGGTGGCATTAACCTGAATGGCAGGGATATAGCCCGAGATGTCCTGCACAAGTTCGTTGAACAAGCGCGTCTCGAGCGTCAGAATCTTCTCTTCCGCGCCCAGAATCTTGTCCTCGTATTCCTTCAGTTCCTGAGTGATGTAACGCTCGGCGTTGGCAAGCGTCTGCTTTCTTATCCAGTCGGACGGCACGTTGTCCTTGTATGTGTTTCTTACCTCGATATAATAGCCGAAAACGTTGTTGTAGCCTATTTTAAGGCTCGATATGCCCGTAGCCTCAATCTCCCTCTGCTGAATCTGAAGAAGATAGTCCTTGCCCGAGAAGGCTATGCGTCGCAGTTCGTCCAGCTCTGCGTTGACCCCATCGGCAATAACGCCGCCTTTGGCAACCAACAGCGGAGGGTCGTTTACAATCTCCTTGGCTATGCGCTCGCGAATGATGGAACAGTCGTTAAGAAGTTCGCCGATACGCTTCAGACGGTCGTTGGCAGAATGTTCGCACGCCGACTTTATCGGTTGCGTAGCCTGAAGAGCAATCTTTAGTTGCACAAGCTCGCGCGGCGACACTCGCCCTGTGGCTACCTTCGAGATTATTCGCTCTATATCGCCCACAAGTTGCATCTGCTCGGTTATGCACTCCTTGAAGTCTGGCTCGCGGAAGAAGTACTCGACCACGTCAAGGCGCTCATTTATCGCCGAAACGCTCTTGAGTGGGAATACTATCCACCTCTTCAACATTCGGGCTCCCATGGGCGAAATAGTGCGGTCTATGACCGACAGAAGACTGTTGCCGCCCTCGTTCATGGTGTTCATCAGTTCCAAGCTGCGTATCGTGAACTTGTCGAGGCGCACATATTTGTCCTCTTCGATACGCGAGATTGACGTGATGTGGCCAATCTGCGTGTGCTGAGTCATCTCAAGATATTGCAGGATTGCTCCGGCAGCCACAATACCGTTGCGCAGATGCTCTATGCCGAATCCCTTCAGGTTCTTTGTATCGAAATGCTTTATCAGCTTGTCGTATGCCTGCGACTCGGTAAACACCCAGTCGTCCATCTCGAAAGTGTACAGTTTTGAGTCGAACGTGCTCTGAAACAGCTCCTTGTATCCGCGTCTGAAGAGCACCTCTTTTGGCGAGAAGTTGCCAAGAAGCTTGTCTATATAGTCAGATGTGCCTTCGGCTGTAAGGAACTCGCCCGTAGAGATATCGAGGAAGGCAATACCGATAACGTTCTTGTTAAAATGAAGGGCTGCAAGAAAGTTGTTCTCGTCGTAGTTGAGAACATTGTCGCCCATAGCCACGCCCGGCGTTACAAGTTCGGTGATGCCACGCTTAACCAGTTTCTTTGTCAACTTAGGGTCTTCGAGCTGGTCGCAGATGGCAACGCGATGTCCGGCGCGTATCAGTTTTGGCAGATATGTGTCGAGAGCGTGATGTGGAAATCCTGCCATCTCAATAACCGTTCCCTTGCCGCCGTTGTTACGCTTTGTAAGGGTTATGCCAGTTATGTCGGCAGTAGTAACTGCGTCTTCGCAATATGTTTCGTAAAAGTCGCCGCATCTGAACAGCAGGATTGCATCGGGATTCTTGTCCTTCAAATCCATAAACTGCTTCATCATCGGAGTCATTACCACATCTTCTCTTGCCATTATTGTATCGTCTTTTTTGTTTGAGCAACAAAAATAATGCTTTTTGTTCGTAGGGGGAATAAAAATACTATAATTTTGCGTTTATTGTTGAATAAGCCAAATCAGAATCGTAAAAAATGGCTACAATTTCCTGAATGGCATTGCTTGTCTTGGTATTTTTATGTCTTTTTGCATCTCTGTTGTCGATGTTAATTTCAGAGTTTTCTGTCTCTCGTATGCAGGTAAAGAGAAACTGTACCATGAATATGAATCAGGTGAGGGTACGTGCAGGGCTGCAGGTGCATAATTTTGATTTTTTCTCAAGGAAAGTTATTTTTTTTCAAACAATATGTACTATCTTTGTACTGTTTTTGAAAAGTTTATTCTTAATATTATATCATGAAGAAATTATTTATTTCAATTTTGTTCCTATTGTCGGCATCTGCTGTAGTTGATGCGCAGGAAAAGAAAAACGACATTTCGGTTATGTATGGACTTGGTTCGTTGCACTATTTGTGTGAAAATGAAGGTGGTATTCCCCTTTATACTCATATTAAGACGGGTGCATTGAGCGTGCAGTATATTCGCCGAATAAACAGAATTTTGGGCTATGGCGGCATAATGGTCTTTGAGAAGATTGGAAAGGATGAATTTTATCCGGGAACGAGAGGTGGCGATAACTATGGAGTATCTGCCTCACGAACAGATTGTGTCTTTTCTCTTATGCCTGTGCTTCGAAGCAACTGGGTACATACCAAATATTTCAATCTTTATAACAAGATTGGGCTTGGTGCGGCGTTTGTAAGCGAAAAGTACAAAGCAGATGATAAGAGTCTGAATTTGCCAGACAAGAGAGAAAGTGTATTTGAACCTGCATACCAGTTTACTTTGTTGGGACTTGATTTCGGCTCTGAGCGAATTCATGCGGCTGTAGAATTAAGCTTCGGTTCTCAAGGATTGGGAGTGTTGGGCGTTAAGTATAAGTTCTGATTTTTTTCTAAACGTCATTTTCCGATTTCTTTTTATTTCCAAGTCGAAACGCTTTGTAGATGTTGAAAAACTATCTGAGAATCACCATTTTGTTTAAAACAAGGCCGAAAACTGTGGAAAACAACCGCTTTTTCTGTTGATAACCGCCAAAATCCACACAAACAGACGATTTCTGATTATCAACAGCGTGTTTATAACTTTTTGTTTCTTGTGAAACAATCGAGGGGAAACAATGTTTCACACCGTTTCCCCTCGAACTATAAATCTTTATTTCTTCTCGCCTAATTTCTTGCAGAGGCTTCCGCCAAACATGCAATAGAATCCGATTATGATGAATGGGATGCTGAGAATCTGTCCCATGTCAAACAACATTCCGTTTTCGAAATCTTCTTGTACTTCCTTAACATACTCAACAAAGAAGCGGAATGTGAAGATTGAAGCAAGGCAGAATCCGAAGAAGAATCCCGTGCCAACCTTTTCTTCGTGCTTCTTGTAGAGGTAAAGCCCAACCAAGAGAATGATGAAGTAGGCTATGGCTTCGTAAAGCTGTCCCGGATGTCGCGGAACCTCATCTACTCTGTGGAAGATAAACGCCCAAGGCACATTGGTAGGGCAGCCTATAATCTCAGAATTCATAAGGTTTCCCAGTCTGATGAAGCATGCCGTAACAGGAGTGGCTATCGCAATGTTGTCGAGCACTCGCATAACGTTCAGTTTCGACCATCTTACATACAACAGCAATGCGATAATGATTCCTATTGTTCCGCCGTGGCTTGCAAGTCCTTGATATCCAATAATGTCCCATCCGCAGCCGCCGTGCGTGCATGGAATCCAGCCCAAGAACCATTGTGCGTGGTTAGGGTCGAACACCTCGCGTATTGGCAAAAACATCTCTATAAGATGGTTCGAGAAATATCCGAAGTCGTAGAACAGACAATGCCCCAGTCGCGCACCGATAAAGATGCCCAAGAAGCAGTATGTAAACAGAGGGTCGAACAGTTCAGGCTTTATTTTCTGCTTCTCGTACAGCCATTTAACTATGAAGTAACCCAGCGCAAGTCCCAAAATCCAGCAAACGCCATAGTATCTTGCCGAGAAAGGACCGATGCGGAACAACTCAAGGTTAGGGTTCCAGTTTATGAAATAAAGAAGATTCATCATACCGGCAAAGTTTTATACGTTGAAGCGGAAGTGCATGATGTCGCCGTCCTGCACAACATACTCCTTGCCCTCTACGCCAAGTTTTCCTGCCTCGCGAACGGCAGCCTCGCTTCCGTACTTGATGTAGTCTTCGTACTTTATCACTTCGGCGCGGATGAATCCCTTCTCGAAGTCGGTGTGGATAACGCCTGCACATTGTGGAGCTTTCCAACCCTTGTGGAATGTCCATGCCTTAACCTCCATCTCGCCAGCCGTAATGAATGTCTGAAGGTTCAGAAGGTGGTAGATTGAGTTGATAAGTCGGTCGCAGCCAGACTGTTTCAAGCCGAGGTCTTCGAGGAACATCTGCTTCTCTTCGTACGACTCGAGTTCAGAAATATCAGCCTCGGTCTGAGCCGAGATGACCAGAATTTCGGCATTCTCGTCTTTTACAGCCTCTTTAACCTGCTCAACATATTCGTTGCCAGATGCCGCGCTCTTGTCGTCTACGTTGCAGACGTAAAGTACTGGCTTTGAGGTTAGAAGGAAGAGATTCTTTGCAATCTCCTGCTCGTCCTCGCTCTCGAACGAGACGGTACGCGCGCTCTTGCCTTCCATCAGAGCCTTCTGGTATGCAGCAAGCACTCCGTATTCTATTTTGGCATTCTTGTCGTTACCTATTTTGGCAATTTTCTCGACTTTCTTCAGTCTGTTTTCAACGGTTTCCAAGTCCTTTAACTGAAGTTCGGTGTCGATAACTTCCTTGTCGTGAACTGGGTTCACCTTTCCGTCAACATGAACGATGTTATCGTTGTCGAAACAACGCAGAACGTGGATTATTGCGTCGGTCTCGCGAATGTTGCCAAGAAACTGGTTTCCAAGACCTTCGCCCTTGCTTGCGCCCTTAACAAGACCTGCGATGTCAACAATCTCGCAAGTGGCTGGAACGATGCGTCCCGGATGAACAATCTCTGCCAGTTTTGTTAGTCGCTCGTCTGGTACCGAGACCTGTCCGAGTTGTGCGTCGATGGTACAGAAAGGGAAGTTTGCCGCCTGTGCCTTAGCACTTGACAAACAGTTGAATAGGGTAGACTTTCCCACGTTTGGAAGTCCTACAATACCTGCTTTTAATGCCATATTTTAGTCTTATTATTTTCTAATTAAAATTTCAGTTCGCAAAAATAGTAAAAAATAATGAATTCGGGGGTGGATAGTGCCATTTAGTGTGCCTCCAGCCAGTTTTTGCCCCAGCCGCAATCAGCCTTCAACGGAACTTTCATCTTATAGGCATTCTCCATCTCCTCAATTACAATCTGCTCAACCTTCTCCTTCTCGTCGGGATATACGCTGAAGTTAAGTTCGTCGTGCACCTGAAGAATCATCTTTGAGCGGATACCCTCTCTCTCGAAGCGATTGTAAATATTTATCATTGCTACTTTTACGATGTCGGCTGCGCTACCTTGGATAGGTGCGTTTATGGCGTTGCGCTCGGCATATCCGCGAACAACCGAGTTGCCCGAATTGATGTCGGGCAGATAGCAGCGACGCTTGAAGATAGTCTCGGTATACATCTTTTCGCGAGCCACCTCGATGCTCTTGTTCATGTACTCCTTAACGCTTGGGAAGGTGGCGAAATATCCGTCAATCAGCTCTTTAGCCTCGGCGCGCGGAACCATCATGCGCTCGGCAAGACCAAACACGCTGATGCCGTAGATAATGCCGAAGTTGGCAGTCTTTGCTTTGCTTCGCTCCGTCTTTGTAACCTCGCTAACATCCTTTTTGTATATTTTTGCAGCCGTTGCAGCATGAATGTCGAGACCTTCGTTAAAGCTCTCAATCATGTTGGCATCGCCGCTAAGATGTGCCATTATTCTAAGTTCAATCTGCGAGTAATCGGCAGAGAAGAACATGCATCCTTCTTCGGGAATGAATGCCTTTCTGATTTCCTTTCCGTTGTCGTCGCGGATAGGAATGTTCTGTAGGTTAGGATTGCTCGAACTTAGTCTGCCTGTTACCGTAACAGTCTGATTAAAAGAAGTGTGAATCTTTCCCGTTCGCGGATTTATCAGTTCTGGAAGAGCCTCGATATATGTGCTGAGAAGTTTCTTCAGTCCGCGATAGTCGAGAATACGCTCAACGATTTTATGCTTGCCTTTGAGCGATTGCAGAACCTCTTCGGACGTAACGTACTGACCAGTTTTCGTCTTTTTGGGTTTCTCTACAATCTTCATCTTGTCGAAGAGGATTTCGCCCACTTGCTTCGGCGATGAGATATTAAACTCCTGACCGGCAAGTTCGGTTATCTCCTTTTCGATATTTATTAGTTCTTCGGTGAATCTTTTTGCACTTTCCTTCAGAGATTCGGTGTCGAGACAAACGCCGTCGTATTCCATCTTTGTAAGAACAGGCACGAGAGGCATCTCGATGTTGTAGAACAAATCTTCACATTCCTTCTCCTTCAGTTTGTCGGCAAGAATGTGTTTCAGTTTCAGAGTAACGTCGGCATCCTCGCAAGCATATTCGTAAACGTCGCTTGGCGAGAGGTCGCGCATGTTCTTCTGGTTCTTGCCCTTTGCTCCGATAATCTCCTCGATGTGAATGGTGGTGTAGTTGAGCAGGGTAGAAGCCATGTAGTCCATGTTGTGACGCAACTCGGGTTGTATCACATAATGAGCCACCATTGTGTCGAACATCTTGCCCTTAACCTTGATGCCGTAGTTCATCAGAACGAGCATGTCGTATTTCATGTTTTGACCAACCTTGCTGATTTCTTCATTTTCGAAGAACGGCTTGAATTTGTTGAGTGTCGTTTGCGCCTCGTCTCTGTTTTGGCTCAACGGAACGTAGTAAGCCTCGTTTTCGGCAAAACTGAAGCTCATACCCACAATATCGGCGTTCATTGGGTCTGTTCCTGTCGTTTCGGTGTCGAAACAGACTTCTTTTTGCGACAAAATATTTCGCAAAAGATTATCTTCAATCTCTTGATTGTCAACGAGAATGTATTTGTGTTCTATATCTGAAAGCGTGGTTTGCTTACTTTCGGTTTTTTCTTCTTGAAAGTCTGCCGCGAATCCGCCAAACAAATCGCCCTGAATAGGACCTTTTTCTACCGCCTTAGGCTTAACGCCCAAAACCTTGTTTAGAAGTTTGCTGAATTCGAGTTCCTCAAAAAGTTTTCTCAACTCCTCCTCGTTCGGTTTGGCGATTTTCAGATTTTCCATGTCGAGAGTTATCGGAACATCTTTTCGGATTGTGGCGAGAACTCTCGAAAGTGAAATCAGTTCCTTGTTCTCTTCGACCTTTTTCTTCAGAGCACCCTTCAGTTGCTCGGTGCTGTTAAGAAGATTTTCGATGCTTCCAAATTCGCCGATGATTTTCTGCGCCGTCTTTTCGCCAACGCCCGGACATCCCGGAATGTTGTCGGACGCATCGCCCATAAGTCCGAGGAAGTCTATAACTTGGTCGGTATTCTCAATGCCGAATTTTTTCTTCACCTCCTCTATGCCCATAATCTCATAGCCGCCGGTATGCTTTGGGCGGAACATCTTCACGTTTTCTGTAACCAACTGACCGTAGTCCTTGTCGGGCGTGAGCATGAAAGTTTGTATTCCTTTCTCGTCGGCCTGATGCGAAAGCGTTCCAATAACGTCATCTGCCTCGAAACCAGCAACTTCCAGAATAGGAATATTGTAAGCCTCGATAATCTTTTTTATTATCGGAACAGAAAGTTTTATATCTTCGGGAGTTGACTCTCTTTGAGCCTTGTAAGGTTCGTACATCTCGTGGCGGAATGTCTTTCCGCTTGGGTCGAAGGCGATGCCGATGTGTGTAGGATTCTCATTATTAAGAACATACTCAAGAGTGTTGACAAAACCGAGTATTGCCGATGTGTTCAGCCCTTTTGAGTTTATTCTTGGAGTTCGTATAAGCGCGTAGTAGGCTCTGTAGATGAGCGCGTAGGCATCGAGTAAGAATAGTTTTTCCATTTATTTTAACTTTGAGATGTAAAAGTAACTAAAAAATATGATTTACAATCATTTTATTAGTAAATTTGCAACTATTATATTTATGGATCAGATTAGTTTAATAAGAAAACCCGTTGAGAAAGAGTTAGAGGCGTTTAATGTTGTCTTTGACAAGTGCTTTGTGCATGATAATAATCTGATAAATAAGATTTTACAATTCATTCATCAGAAAAAGGGAAAGCAGATGCGCCCCATTCTGGTTCTCTTGACAGCTAAACTTAACGGTGAGATAAACGACAAGACTCTGTATTCGGCAGTCACTCTCGAACTGCTGCATACGGCAAGCCTTGTGCATGATGATGTGGTTGATGAAAGCGACAGACGAAGAGGTCAGAGAAGTGTTAACTCTCTGTTTGATAATCGGTTATCTGTTCTTATGGGCGATTATCTTCTCTCTTCGGCTCTTCTTAATTCGGCCAAGACGAATGATTGCCGGATAGTTAACATCGTGAGCATCCTCGGACGGCTGTTGGCAGAAGGCGAGATAAAACAGATTGAAAACATCGACAACAAGGATATTTCGGAAGAGAAATACCTCGATGTAATCGAGAAAAAAACAGCCGTTCTCTTTGCTGCAAGTGCTGAAATGGGAGCCGTAAGCGCAGGTGCGTCTGATGAAAATATTGCTAAAATACGCGAATTTGGCAGACTTTTAGGTATCTGTTTTCAGATAAAAGATGATATTTTCGACTACATTTCATCGTCCGAAATAGGCAAACCTACGGGCAACGATATGCGCGAAGGCAAGCTCACTCTGCCTGCCATTTATGCCGTTAATAAGAGCACAGATGCTGCATATCGCGAGCTTGCGATGAAGGTAAAAAGTCTCGAATCTACCGAGGAAGAGCGCGAAAAACTGATGGATTTTGCCATCAAAAACGGCGGAATAGAGTATGCCGAATCGGTAATGAAACAATACGAGCAGAAGGCGAAAGATATTCTCGACAGCTTCCCTAAAAGCGATATTCGCGATTCGCTTTTCGAATATCTCGACTTCGTAACAAACCGTAATTTATAGTATTTCAGAAATAAAAAACGGGGCTAAATTGTGTATTTAGTCCCGTTTTTCGTCTTTAAATCAAAAGATTTTATCGCTAATTTTCGATTAGAAATAATTCTCTGTGCTCTTTGTCAACTCCTTGTAGATAAGGTTTGCCAAGCTGCTTGTTCCAAGGCGGAACATCTTGTTGTTAACCCACTCATTGCCAAGAACTTCCTTAACGATGGTGTAGTAGGTTAGGGCATCGTCGATGGTCTTCATGCCGCCAGCAGGCTTAAATCCAATCTGAACGCCAGTCTTCTCCTTGTATTCCTTGATAGCCTCGCACATAACGTAAGCTGCCTCTGGAGTGGCTGCTGGAGAGATTTTTCCGGTAGAAGTCTTGATGTAATCGGCTCCGGCATACATTGCGATGATGGCTGCTTTCTTGATGTTTTCAGCAGTTTTCAACGCGCCAGTCTCGAGGATTACC
>Ga0256405_10003864_pt1 | contig 29850 bp, 28 predicted proteins | sample RumenRJG_02DNA_FD_189096 | JGI IMG/M metagenome (GOLD analysis project Ga0256405, IMG submission 189096) | Bovine rumen microbial communities from Lethbridge, Alberta, Canada - RJG_02 | ecosystem: Host-associated > Mammals > Digestive system > Stomach > Rumen | place: Canada: Alberta...
AACAACCCGGTGGAAATTCTTGGCAACGAAGATGGCTGGGTCAGCGGGATGAAGTGCATCCGTATGGAACTCGGGGAACCGGATGATTCTGGCCGCCGCCGCCCCGTTCCGGTTGAAGGATCGGAGTTTGAACTGGCTGTTGATACAGTTATCGTGTCAATTGGCACGGGACCAAACCCGATTATTGCCCATACGACGCCAGGTCTTGCCACGACCAAACGCGGCAATATTGAGGCGGATGAAGAGTCGTGTGCGACATCTAAACCAGGAGTTTTTGCTGGTGGCGATATCGTTACGGGGGCTGCTACGGTAATTTTGGCGATGGGAGCTGGCCGTAAGGCAGCAGCTGCCATTGATGAATATCTGAAGAGCAAAAAGAAATAAGGAATAGTTCCGGTCAATGAAGACCGAATAGAGTCCGTCTCAGTCGCAGCTATGTATTGAGGCGGATTTATCTATTGTATTTGGGAAAGAAGGAAAAAACAACAAATGATGAATTTTGCTGCCATTGACTTTGAGACAGCAACGGCATCTAGAGATTCGGCCTGTAGTGTGGCTGTAGTCGAAGTTAAGGATGGGAAACTCTATGATTCGTACTATACGCTGATTCAGCCGCCTGCTAACCGGTATAATTATTTCAATACACGCATTCATGGGATATCGCGGGAAGATACGATTGATGCACCGGATTTTGCGCAGATTTGGCCAGAACTTTGCCAGCATTTGGAAGGGCGTATCGTAGTAGCACATAATGCGCGTTTCGATATGGGAGTGCTCGGGGCTTGCCTGGCTAAATACGGCCTGTCGAACCCGGACTTTGCCTATTGCGATACTGTGGCAATTGCCCGCCGGGTCTGGCCGGATTTGGAGAACCATAAGCTAAACACGGTAGGCGATTTCTTGCAGATTGCATTTAAGCATCACAATGCACTTGATGATGCTCGTACTTGCGCTTGTATTCCGATGGCGGCTGGCCAGGAATTAGCTATGGATAGTCTGGAATCTTTGGTTAAGAAGCTGGGAGTATCCGTTACACAGTTTGGGATAAGAAAGGGGTATAAACGATGATTTTGGTAAGTGCCTGCTTGCTGGGGCATAAAGTGAAATTCAATGGCGGAGCGAATACCAATGAGCTCCTGCTTAAATATAACGAACGGGGACGCTTTATTGCTGTCTGCCCGGAGTGCTTTGCTATGCTGCCGGTACCGCGTCCGCCGATGGAAATTCAGGAGGGAACCGGGAAGAAAGTATTGATGGGGAAAGCGCGTGTCGTCGATGAGAATGGTATGGATACGACGAATTATCTTCTGACCGGGGCAGACAAAATCCTAAAAATCGCTGAAGCCTATCATGCGCGGGTGGCTATTTTGAAAGAGGGCAGTCCGTCCTGTGGGGTTAAGAAGATCCACAGCGGCCATTTTGATGGCAAGAAAATCAAAGGGCAGGGTGTGGCGGCAGCACTACTGATGAAAAATGGTCTTACGGTTTATTCGGAAAAGGATATTACGGTAGGAAGATTAGAAGAATTGATCGCCGAAGATATGCGTCACGATAAAATTTAAAAAAAATCGAGTTTTTTTTAAAAAAGGGGTTGCATTCTTTTGGAAAATCCCGTATAATACTTTTTGTCGACACGAGAGTGTCACAGAGTTATTCCTCGATAGCTCAGCCGGTAGAGCACCTGACTGTTAATCAGGCTGTCGCAGGTTCGAATCCTGCTCGAGGAGCCATATGGCGCGTTGGTCAAGTGGTTAAGACACCGCCCTTTCACGGCGGCTTCATGGGTTCGAATCCCATACGCGTCACCATTTTCGGGCGATTAGCTCAGCTGGGAGAGCGCCTGCCTTACAAGCAGGATGTCAGCAGTTCGATCCTGTTATCGCCCACCATTTGAAATGTATAGGCTGCCGTTAGGGCAGCCTTTTTTTTATCGTTATCACGGAAAGGGGTTTGTACATGAATACGGAAGAACGCCGAAGAAAATTGTTTGAACGCCTGAAGGAAGCGGAGCAGCCGCTGACGGGGACCAAGCTGTCACGGGAATTTGGGGTAAGCCGCCAGATTATTGTCGGGGATATCAGTATTCTGCGGGCACAGGGAGTGCAGATTTTTGCAACGCCGCGGGGATATATTCTGCCACAGGAGCAGGGGCAGGCAAGCCAGATGGTTACCCTGGTATGCCAGCATGATGCGGCAGGCATGGAAAAGGAGCTGTTGGCTATCGTCGATAATGGTGGCGCTGTCCTGGATGTCATTGTAGAGCATCCGCTGTACGGCCCCATCCGTGGTGACCTGCTGCTGGAAAATCGCAGAGATATTCGCGCCTTTCTGTCCAAGATGCAGAAGTGCCAGGCCAATCCGCTGTTGGTGGTGACTGGTGGGGTTCATATGCATACGGTACGAGTGCCAGATGAAGAAACGCTGCAGGCAATTCGTGAGGATTTACGCAAGCTCAATATTTTGATTGAAAATTGACGGGGAGAGGTAAATGGCAGAGAAATTCACGATATTGCGTGACAATTCCCTTCGTAGTATAATGTTTTCATGCAGTGTCCAGAGCGGAAATAGTAAGGAAGACGAGTAATGGAAGAATTACTGAAAAAAATGCATAACTGGATGGATGATTATATGGCGCGGTTTGTTACGGATGACGAAGAGGTCATGCAGGGCATACGCATCAAGATGATCCATACGGAATATGTCACTAAAATTGCAAGGGAACTGGCTCAGCATTTAAAGCTAAATACGCATGATATTCAGTTGGCTGAGATTATGGGGTTGTTTCATGATGTGGGCAGATTTCGCCAGTATAGCATTTATAAGACCTTTAATGATGCACAGTCCGAAGATCATGCAGATCTTGGGCTAAAGGTACTGACAGAGGAAATGCCCTATATGGCAGAGCTTACGCCAGAGGATGAGGCAGTGGTTCGTTTTGCCATCCGCAACCACAATAAGAAAGAAATCGAACCTAGCGATGATTTGCGCAAGCTGGTTTTTGCCCGTTTGCTGCGCGATGCCGATAAACTCGATATTTATCGTGTTCTGTCGCCCTACTTGACACCGGATGGTGTCGATAAGGCGCCGAAGTTTATCAAGGCTGATGCGAGCCAACTCGTGAGTCCGGATTTTGTCCGCGATTTTGCTGAGGGCAAGCAGGCGGACTATCATCGCTTGCGCACGCATGGGGACCGAAAGCTCGTACGGCTCATGTGGGTGTATGATATCAATTACAGCTGGACGCTTCGTAAAATGGTAGAGCGGGGATACGTTGATTTGATTATCAAGTATCTGCCGGAACAGGAAGGCCTCGCGGTAGGCATCCAGCGTTTGCAGGAATATATTAAGAAAAAATGCGCGGCCAAAGACCGTGTGGATTTATAAAGGAGAGAATCAAATGGCAGAGAATACGACGATCGCTTCCAATTTCATTCAGAATGCGATTGAGGAAGACCAGAAGAATGGAAAGTATACGGAAGGTATTCACACGCGTTTCCCACCTGAGCCGAATGGTTATCTCCATATCGGTCATGCAAAGTCGATTTGCTTGAACTTTGGGCTGGCAGAGTACAATCGTGGACTTTGCAATCTTCGCTTCGATGATACGAATCCGACTAAGGAAGACACGGAATACGTGGATTCCATTCAGGAGGATATCCATTGGCTCGGTTTTTCTTGGCAGAATCGCATGTTCTATGCCTCGGATTATTTTGATAAGCTTTACGAATATGCATGCGAGCTCATCAAAAAAGGTCTTGCCTATGTTGATGACTTGTCGGCTGATGAAATTCGTGCTTATCGCGGAACCCTTACGGAACCCGGTAAGGAAAGTCCGTATCGCAACCGCAGTGTTGAGGAAAATCTGGACTTGTTCGCGCGCATGAAGGCTGGAGAATTCGCCGATGGCGAAAAGGTTTTGCGCGCTAAGATTGATATGGCATCGCCGAATATGGTCCTGCGCGATACGGTCATCTACCGCATTGCCCATGCGCATCATCATCGTACGGGAGATGCTTGGTGCATTTATCCCATGTATGATTTTGCGCATCCGCTTTCGGATGCAATCGAGGGGATTACTCATTCGGTTTGCACGTTGGAGTTTGAAGAGCATCGTCCGTTCTACGATTGGCTGTTGGAGTCGTTGGGATTTGATGCAAATACCCGTCCGCGTCAGATTGAATTCGCGCGCCTGAACCTTACCAACACGGTTACCAGTAAGCGCAAATTGCGCCAGTTGGTGGAAGAACACTTCGTCAGTGGTTGGGACGATCCGCGCATGCCGACAATTTCGGGGCTTCGCCGCCGTGGTTATACGCCGGCATCGCTGCGCAAGTTTTGCGAAGAAATCGGCGTGGCCAAAGCCGACAGCCTGGTAGATGTCAGCATGCTCGAGCATTGCGTTCGCGATGACCTCAACGAGAATGCCGACCGTGTTATGGCAGTGCTTCGTCCGTTGAAGGTGGTTATCACCAACTATCCGGAGGATAAAGAGGAATATCTGCTGGCAGACAACAACCCGATGCATGGTGGCAGTCGTTTTGTACCGTTCTCACGGGAAATCTACATTGAGCAGGAAGACTTCATGGAAGAGCCGCCCAAGAAATATTTCCGTCTTAAACCGGGCGGAGAAGTCCGTCTCAAACATGCCTACATCATTAAATGCGAGGAAGTAATCAAAGACGAGAACGGCAAGGTAGTAGAGCTTCACTGCACGGCTGACTTGGATTCGAAGACTGGTGGAGCAACGGCTGGCCGCAAAATCAAGGGCACGATTCATTGGGTAGCTGCCAAGACGGCCCTGCCAGCGGAAGTACGTCTCTATGATTATCTTATCGAGTCGGATGAGAACGGCAATGTTCCCGCTGATTTCTTAGAGGCGCTTAACAAGAACTCGCTGGAGACGATTGAAAATGCGTGGATTGAGCCGAGTGTCAAACTTACAGCTGTGGGCACCCATTATCAGTTCCTGCGCACGGGGTATTTCGTAGTAGACCCGGATACTACGCCGGATAAACTCGTATTCAACCGGGTGGTTGGCTTGCGTGACAGCTGGGCGAAAGTAAAGAAGGGATAAGATGAGTAAGATACCAAAAGGCCTTACGGATAAGGATATGTTCCAGAATTACGTGGAGGAAGCTACCTTGGAGGACACCTTCATCAAGGCGGAAAAAGTCGCTGAGCAGAAGCGTCGTGAGCGCGCTGGCATCGAACCGCCGGCACAGCTCGGCAAGGCTGGATTTACGCCGGAACTCACAGAGTCGCTCGGCAAGGCCCTGTTGCAGCTGAAAATGGAACTGTTCCGCGAAGGGATAAAGAATTATTCGTTTAAGATTAAGCGTGATGGAGAAAACATCGTGCTGGTCCCGAAGTATAAGAAGAACCAGTAAATTTGAACCAGTATAAGTAAAGAAAGAAGTGGATTGTATTGCTGAGCAGCACAACCGTGGCAGTTATCATTTTTGTTACTGCTTACGCGCTGATTATTTCCGAGAAGGTTCACCGTACGATTGTTGGTATTTTCGGAGCTATGCTGATGATACTATGTGGGATCATCAGTCAGGAAACGGCTATTCATCACATTGACTTTAATACCCTAGGGCTTCTGATGGGTATGATGATTATCGTCAATATCACCAGTGAGACGGGACTTTTCAATTTTTTGGCCATTTGGGCGGCGAAAAAGGTAAAGGCTCGCCCCATTGCTTTGCTGGTCGCGTTGTCGACCCTGACGATGGTCTGTTCTGCATTGCTCGATAATGTCACAACGGTCTTGCTGACAGTGCCGATTACGTTCAGTATTACGGCGCAGCTTAAGGTAGATGTCAAACCTTATTTGATTTCGCAGATCCTGTCTTCCAATATCGGTGGTACGGCAACTTTGATCGGCGATCCGCCAAACATCATGATTGGCAGTGCTGTCGGCCTTAACTTTATGGATTTTGTCATGAACATGACAGGGGTATCGATCGTTATTTTCATCGTCGTGCAGGCACTCCTCATCCTGCTTTATGGCAAGGGGCTCAAGACGCAGCCGGATTTGCAGGAGAAGGTCATGCGCCTCAATGCGAAAAGCCAGATTTCGGATGTGAAATTGCTGAAAAAATGCCTGTTTGTCATCTTCGTTACGATTTCCTTGTTTGTCATGCACGGTGCGTTGGGCTTGGAAACGGCTACGGCGGCACTTACGGGCGCAGGTCTTTTGCTGCTCATTACGTTTACGCGCAATGAGGCTATGATTGCCAAGGTCCTCTCGAAGGTCGAATGGCTGGCTATTTTCTTTTTCGCTGGCCTGTTTGTATTGGTGGGTGCCTTGGTGGAAACGGGCGTTATTGAAATGCTCGCAGCTGAGGCAATCAAGCTTACCAATGGCGATGTTACGGCTACGGCGGTACTGATCCTTTGGATGAGCGCTATCGCTTCCGCCTTTATCGATAATATTCCGTTTGTTGCCACATTGATTCCGTTGATTCAGGATATGGGGCAGATGGGGCTTACAAATCTCGATCCGCTTTGGTGGTCCTTGGCACTTGGTGCCTGCCTGGGCGGCAATGGTACTTTGATTGGTGCCAGTGCCAATGTTGTCGTTGCCTCGATGGCAGCACAGCGTGGTCGTCAGATTTCTTTCCTGGGCTTCATGAAAGTCGCATTCCCGGTTATGGTGCTGACGATAATCATAGCCAATGTATACGTTTGGCTGCGTTATCTTTGAGTTGACTAGGAAAAGCTGTCTTCCCGGAATGGGGAAGACAGCTTTTTTGATGCGTGCGATTCCTTGTAACATTTTTTACAGACGCTCTCCGTTTTTTTTCGTATAGTTTTAACTACGAAATGGAGGTAATATGATGAGTGCTTTTTTAGGGCCGATTCACTATTGGATGTATGAAAAGATAATGGTACAGGAAGATCTTTTACGCCGCATAGCAGACAAGGCGGAGCAGGAAGGTTGGCTGAATTCGGCAGCGGATTATGTTCGCGATGAACGTCATCCACTGGAGGAGATTATCGATGAAGCCAATATTCACGGCTGGCTCAGCGGCTGTATCGAAAGTGTGGAAACGCGTTATGCTGAGTTGGTGGCTAGCATTTTGACCGATCATGGGGAGCGACTGGATGAATTGAAGGCGGTTGCCTATACGTTTGGAATGGAAAAAGCAGCTGAAGCAGATAGTACGGCTGGCGAGTGCTACAAACGAATTGAAGATTGTACCTTGGATGGTATGCCGTGCGACGGGGTAAACGTCGTCACGGATAAACAGGAAGGGCACTTCAGCTGGCAGCAGCGGTTCGATGTTCATGGGGCCTATTGGCTGGCTGCCGGTGGCAGGACAGAGGATTATTATACGCTCCGGCATCAGTTTATTGCTGGGATTCTTACGACGGCAAATTATGTATTGACAAGTTCCGGTCAGGGGGAGTACAGTCTATGTCGTAACGATTGATTTTTGGCAAAGGGGCGAGGTTGGAATGGATACCCAGAAGATAATGATAGAAGGTGCCATGCACATGGAAACAGAGTTGCTGCTTGAGGTTTTGGCTGATCCGCAGGAGCAGGTCGTCGGGCAGTGGCGCTTTGTAGAAGGTAAGTACCATGATGTGAATCTCGTAGTGGCGGTAACTTCCATTGGTATGTCAAATGCAGCGGCGGCTACTGCACTGGGAATCGAAAGATTTCGCCCCACAGCGGTGATAAGTCAGGGAACTGCGGGTGGGCATGACCCGGCCCTGAAAGCTTATGATATCGTGCTGGGACGACGTTCTTTTGATGCCAGCTCTTATCGCAGTGCGCAGGAAGATTTGGTGGATTGGCGGCACATGGAACTTATGGGTTCGTATGCTTATGATGCCGCGATGCAGTCTTTTATTCCGCAGGCAGTTTATTATCCGGGGGATGAAAAGCTGCTGGCGGCGGCGCAGAAGGTGGCAAAAAACTATAAGCGGGGTCGTGTAATTGCCGGCTGCATCGCCAGCTGCAATACTTGGAACCGGCAAAAGGAACGCCTGCAATTCCTGCACAACCAATTCAGCTCCTCCTGCGAAGATATGGAGGTCAATTCAGCGGCGCAAATCTGCCAACAGTACGGAATTCCTTTCCTGGGCATCCGCATTTTGTCCAATACGGAATTTCGGACAGAAGAGTTTCAGCCGGAATCGGCCAAAGTTTGCCAGCAATTTGTTTTAGCTGTGGCCGAGCAGTATGAAAAAGATAGGACGAAGGATTGAAAAGAAAAAAGGGACGGACAAGTCAGTAGTGACTGTCCGTCCCTTTTTCTTAACGCTAAAGGTTATTTTATCCGGTCGAGAATGCGGCGGGCAACGTAGACGCCGCTGGCACCTGCTTGAGAGAGGCCGCGGGTAACGCCGGCACCATCGCCGATGGCGAAGACGTTCTTGAGGGTAGTTTCCAGCTCGTGGGAAAGAACGACACGCGAGCTGTAGAATTTTACTTCGACACCGTAGAGCAGCGTATCGTCGTTTGTCATACCCGGGGCGATGTTATTCAGTGCCTGAATCATTTCGATGATGTTGTCGAGATGGCGTTTCGGCAGTACGAGAGACAAATCACCCGGCGTTGCCTGCAGGGTTGGCTTCGTGAAGCTCTTGGTCATGCGGTGGGCATTCGTGCGGCGTCCCTTCATGAGGTCGCCAAAGCGCTGGACGATGATACCGCCGCCGAGCATGTTTGAGAACGAAGCAATGCGTTTGCCGTACTGATGCGGCGATTTGAACGGCTCCGTGAAGCGGTTGCTGACGAGCAGGGCAAAGTTCGTGTTGTTGCTCTGGAGTTTTGGATCACTATAGGAATGACCATTTACCGTTACGATGCCATCGGTATTTTCCATGACAACATGACCATGCGGATTCATGCAGAACGTGCGGACTTGGTCGCCGTAGCGTTTCGTGCGGTAAACGAGTTTTGCTTCATATACTTGGCTGGTAATATGGTTCCAGACTTCGTCCGGGACTTCCACGCGAACGCCGACATCGACGCGATTGTTTTCCTGCTGGAGCCCAAGGGCGTCGCATTCGTTGGAGAACCATTCAGCACCTGCACGGCCAGGCGCGACAATTAGATATTCGGTTTCGATGGTTTCGCCATCTTCCAGTTCCAGGCTGTTATGACCTTTTCCATCGGAATGGATATGGGCAACCGGGCACTCAAAGCGGAATTCGACTTTGTCTTTGAGGTATTCATAGGTCGCTTTGAGCATGTTGAGATTGTTTTCCGTGCCGAGATGACGGACGCTGGCACTGAGAAGATGGAGGTCGTGCTGCAGGGCCAGCTGACCGATGTTGGAATTTTCGGTAGAGAAGACTTCGGCGGGGGCGCCATGCTTCATATTAATCTTATCGACGTAGTTGATGAGATCCATGACTTCGTCATCGGGCAGGTATTCGTTGAGCCAGCCGCCAAACTGAGTCGTGAAGTTGTATTTGCCATCGGAGAAGGCACCAGCACCACCGAAGCCGCGCATGATGCTGCAGGGCTTGCAGCCAATACAGCTTTTTACCTTACCCGTTGAGATGGGGCAGACACGGTGGTAGATGTCCTTGCCACTTTCGAGCACCAGGATGCGAAGTCCTGGTTTCTTTTCTGCCAGCTCGTAAGCGGCAAAGACTCCCGCTGGGCCGCCACCAACAATCGCAACATCATACTTTTTCATGATAATTCCCTCCTAAAATATGTGGCCTCAATAAATTCGGGCGCACAAAAAGAGCGCAGATCTTTGCTGTTCGGGTGGGAAGCAATCTGCGTATGCAATCCGTTTTTTTGGGGCTTTTCGCAAAACCTTTGCTATTATACGAGAAGATTTTACAGATTGCAAGCTTTTTTTTACGAAAAAAAATAAAAATGTACACTATAACAGAAATAGTATAGTTCCTATATAAATAATAGTTGCATTTATGGGAGGTTTACGGTTATAATGTATAACATATTGTAAACCTGTAATATGATTTTAAGGAGGAAAACTATTGACACATAATCTAGCAATTATCAATATGTTTATCTTATATATTGGCGTCATGATGGCAATCGGTGTTTACTATTATCGTCGGACGCGCAATATGAGTGATTACTTTTTGGGAAACCGCAAATTGGGAGCTTGGGTCACATCCTTGAGTGCAGAGGCTTCGGACATGAGCGGCTGGATGCTTATGGGCGTTCCGGGATTTGCTTATTTGGCCGGTTTGAATGCCGGCTGGATTGCTGTCGGTATCGCGATTGGCACATGGGCGAATTGGCATTTTGTTGCAGCAAGATTGCGCAAGTATACGGAACTTGCCAATAACTCGCTGACGCTGCCGGAATTTCTGGAAAACCGCTTCGAGGACAAAAGTGGACTGTTGCGCGTTGTGCCAGCAATCTTTATTTTGATTTTTTTCATCATCTATACGTCCTCTGGTTTCGTTTCGGCAGGCCGGCTCTTTGAGACGGTCTTTGGGATTCCATACCAGTACGCGATTTTTATCGGCGCGGGTTCGGTGGTGTTCTACACGTTGGTGGGTGGTTTTCTGGCTGTTTCCCGTACGGATTTCATTCAGGGAATCATGATGTTTTTTGCCATCCTGGTAGTTCCGATTACCGCGGGCATGTCTATGGGAGGCTTGGGGGCAACGATTGCTGCCATTGACAGCGTTCAGCATTCCATGTTGGAACCTTTTACGAAACCGGATGGCTCGGTGCTGGGCATTGTTGAATTGGTTTCCCTGCTGGCTTGGGGTATCGGTTATTTCGGACAGCCTCATATTCTGGTGCGTTTTATGGCGATTTCCAGCTCCAAAGAAATCAAACAGGCAACTCGTATCGCTATGACTTGGGTCGTGGTATCGTTGGCTGCTGCTGTGGCAGTAGGCATGGCTGGCCGCGTGTTCCTTGCCGAGCCGCTTCAGGGAACCGAATCGGAGACCGTGTTCCTGGTCATGACGAATACCATGTTCCCACCGGTAGTAGCAGGACTTATTTTGTCGGCCGTGCTGGCTGCAATCATGAGTACGGCGTCTTCGCAGTTGCTGGTTGCGGCATCGGCGTTTGCGCAGGATTTCTATCGCACGTTGACGCGCAAGGAAGCGGATCAGAAAGAACTGGTTTGGATAAGCCGTGCATCGGTTCTGGTCATTGCTTCGTTGGCAATCTTTTTGGGATTGAATCCCAATAGCTTTATTCTCGATATGGTTGCTTATGCTTGGGCCGGCTTTGGTGCTGCCTTTGGCCCAGCATTGCTCATGAGCCTGTTTTGGCGGCGCACTACCCGCAATGGCGTGTTGGCAGGTATCATCGTGGGCGGCGTAACGGTTCTGGTTTGGAAGCAGCTGGCGTTATTCGGCCTCTATGAGATCGTACCTGGCTTTGTATTCTCCCTAGTGGCTATCTATGTCGTCAGTCTTTTGGATAAAAAACCGGCGCAGAGTATTACCGCAGTGTTCGATTCTGTGGAGCATAGTGAGATATAAGGTTTGTGGGGCGATTTTCCTTTGGCAAATGAAGCCGCATGCGTTATAATTATCGAGAAACATGCAGTTGGAGTTAGGGGGAGATGCTATGAATTTCAAATTTGTCCACAATAACTTGAATGTATTGGATCTTGAGAGAAGCTTAGCGTTCTATCAGAAGGCTTTGGATTTAAAAGAGGTCCATCGTTTGGAAAATCCGGATTTTACGTTGGTGTACCTTGGGGATGGCGGAAATTCCCCGCATGAGCTCGAATTGACTTGGCTGAAGGGGCGCAAGGACCCCTATAATCTTGGGGAGAATGAATTCCATCTTGCCCTTACCGTCGACGATTTTGAGGCGGCACATAAGCGCCACAAGGAAATGGACTGCATTTGCTATGAAAATGCTGCGATGGGAATTTATTTCATTAGTGACCCAGATGGTTATTGGATTGAAATCCTGCCAGCAAAATAAGAGATATTGATTCGGTAAGAATGGCGTCAGAGTAAAATCTGATGCCATTTTATTTTTTTTATGGAGGAGCAGGGATTTTAGTCATGGATAGCGAAAATTTAATTATTGAGAATTGAATAGCCCTAAGAGGATAGGTAAGGAAATAGTGTCACGTAGTCTTAAATTTAAAAGAAGCAGGTGAGCATTTGTGGAGAAAGTCAAAGTGATGATTGTCGATGATTCAAAGATCAGTCGGGCAATGTTAGAAGGGAATCTCAAGAAGACCAACTTTGAAGTGTGTGCTATGGCAGCAAATGCAGCGGAGGCAGTTCAGCTTTATGCAGAATATCGGCCCGCTGTGGTTACCATGGATATGAATCTTCCGGATGCGGATGGAATTGAATGCAGCCGCCGTATCCATGCAATCGATCCCGATGCCAAGATTGTCATGATCAGTGCCATGAAGGATGCCAGCCTGGTGGCAAAGGGACGTGAGGCTGGGATAAGTGCGTTCATGCAAAAACCAATCAATACCAATGACTTGATCGATACGTTGATGATTCTTTGCCAAAATAAGGTAGGAAAGGTTGCCGTACTTCGCGAGTCTTATGCAAAGCCATTTGCACGGGCTCTGCAGCAGGGACTTTTCAGTTTGGTTGGTGTGCATAGCGAAGTCGAGGTCGAGCTCGATGAACGACGTTTCCTCGATGTCAGTGGGGTAGCGGTTATCATTGGTTTGACGGGCTATCCGGTTGGCCGTGCCATCGTTTCGATGGAAGCGGATACCATGCATAAGTTTTCTATGATTATGCTGGATAAGGAAAGTTTGGATGATATTACGGAAGAGGAGGCTAGTGAATCCGTAGAAGAGTCTGCGAATATTATCGTGGGCCGAGGGGTATCAAACATCAATGATATTTTCAAAGATAAAGAGATGCGTATTACGCCGCCGGGCACAATCTGCGGTACGAATATCCGTATTGCAAGCCCGAAACTTACTACTTTCCGCATCGTAGCAAAAACTCGAATTGGAGATATAAGCATGAATGTGGGATTTGCGGAAGGAGATTGATACGATGGATGCAAAGTTAGTGAATCCGTTTGTGGATGCATTCACAACTGTCATGCCGCAGATGGGATTTCCCGAGCCGAAGCGCCTGAAGATGAATGTAAGGGATAAGAATGCTATAAGCAAGGGCGTATCTGTTATTGTGGGGTTTACCAAACAGATTCGTGGAAATGTCGTTTACAATATGTCGGAAGAAACAGCTAAATTCATTGCATCGACAATGATGATGGGGATGCCTGTGGCAGAATTCGATGCCATGGCACAGAGTGCTATTTCGGAAATGAGTAATATGCTCACGGCAAATGCGGCAACGAATCTTACTGGGATGGGACTGGAAGTGGATATTTCTACACCGTCACTTTCTATAGGAGAAAATTTTCAAGTCAAGATAAGCGATTCGCAGTATTTGACGGTGGAAATGGACTTGTCAGGACATGTGGTGGAGCTTGACATTGCTGTAGAACAGCAGTAAGATTTTTGTATGGAATTTATGATTGAGCATTGCATAAATTATCATTTATGCAATGCTTTTACTATGAGTTCCTAAGATGTGTGTGTGCCGGATTGGGGAATCCGGTGAGGAAGAGAATCAGGAGGTTAGGTTGATGAAACTGAATAGCCTACGGACAAAGTTTTTGGCGGGGTTTCTGCCAATGTTTGTCGGCAGCTTTTTTGTGTTTTTTGCAATCAGCTACTACATGTCCAGCAATGCGATGTTTCAAAGTGCGGATATGATTTCCAAGGAAATTGGGAAAAGCACGGCATTGCAGATTGAAAAAACTTACTTAGAAAAGGAAATGATCGTTGAGGGATTGGCACTCAATCAGGGAATCATTTCTGGTGACCGCGAGCAGCGTACGAAGATTATGGCAAATCTCAAATCGCGGACGACAGGATTTGCGATGTTGGCCTATTCCGATGTAAGCGGTAAGGCCTACAGTGATACCGGAAAGGATATGGACCGTTCGTCCCGTGATTACATTAAGAAGGTTCGCGAGACGAAAAAACCTTATATGACCGGTCCGTCGATATCTGGTTCAACGGGAAAACTCATTACGGTTATGGCTTATCCGGTATTGGATAATGGCAATTTGATTGGTATTGTTTACGGCACGATTGAACTTGATGAGATTTCAGAAATTGCGGGCAGTATCAAGTATATGGAAACTGGCCGTGTCTATATTGCCGATCAGGAAGGCCTGGTTATCGCTTATGCACAGCAGCCGGATGATGTTGGCAAGTTGGATATTTCCAAGGAGACATCAAATAAGACAATCGATAAAGCTTTAGTGGATGGCTACAATAAGGCAATCCAGGAAGATAAGCAGGTAGATACGGAATATACGACTTCAGCGGGAGTAGCTTCGAAGGCGGTTATGACGCCAATTCATCTGGGAAATCGTACCTGGTTGGCCGTTTCGGTAGCCCCGCTTGATGAAATCCGTGCGGATGCCAATAATCTGATTCGCGTGCTGACGCTGGTCGGATTGGTTATGGTTCTTGCCATCGCAATGATCATTTGGGTCGTTTCGGGCAAGATGGCTGCGCCAGTCATTTCGCTTCGTGAGGATTGCCGGATTCTCAATGACGGCGACCTCCGTTCGCGGCCCTTGTCGGTAGATACCAACGATGAGCTCGGGGAATTGGCCCGCGGCTTTGAAAATATGCGGCAGACGATTCGCGGCCTTATCGGCAGCATTCAGAGCAGTGCAGAAAAAGTTTCGGCTTCGGCAGAAGAGCTTACGGCTGCATCGCATCAGTCGGCTGATGCTTCGAATCAGGTTGCTCAGCAGATTACCGATATTGCTACGGGAATTGCTAACCAGTCGGAACTGGCTGAGGCAGCGGATCAGGCAGCTCAGGATATTGCCGGTCGTACGGACAGCGTCGTTATGAATACCGAGGCAATTGCCTCCGTTACGCAGATGACGGTCGAAAGCGTCACCTCTGGCCGTGATGCGATCAACACGGTCGTCGATTCCATGCAGAATATCAGCGACAGCACGTCGACGGTCAAGACTTCGATCCAGGCACTGTCGAAGAGCTCCGATGAAATCAGCAAGATTGTCGAAATGATTTCCGGCATTGCTGAGCAGACGAATCTTTTGGCACTTAATGCAGCCATTGAGGCTGCCCGTGCTGGAGAAGCTGGACGTGGCTTTGCGGTGGTCGCTGATGAAGTTCGCAAACTGGCGGAAGAGTCGGCAGCTTCAACGCAGCAGATCGCTTCGCTCGTAACGCAAATCCAGCATGATATGAAGGATGCAGTAGCGGCAAGTGAGCTCAGTGCAGAAAGCGTTGCCAGCAGTATGGATTCGGTCAAGAGTGCCGATGAAGTATTCGAGTCCATCAAGATTTCCATTCAGTCGCTGGCGATGGGAATCGAGGAAGTCACGACAAATTTCCGCAACATTGCTGAGGGCACAAAGACCATGCAGCATTCGGTGAACAATATCGCCGAAATCAGCAGTCAAAATGCATCTCGGGCGCAGTCGGTATCGGCTACGACTGAGGAACAGTCGGCTTCTACCCAGGAAATTGCGGCGGCAACTCGCAGCTTGGCAGAGCAGGCAGAGCAGTTGGCACATCAGATAGATAAATTCCGGACTTGATGGATTTTATCTGAAAAAAAGCGGTCTACCGTTACGGTGGGCCGTTTTCTTTTTTCAAAAAATATAGTTGGCAAGGCTTGCACATTGGTTTATAATAGTGTACAGTATGTTTTTTAAAGAGGTGATTATGTGAGCGCAATGAATCCGGTCATTGTCCGGGTACGCGGCAGTCAGCGGGATGACAGTGGGGAAGAGAATACCATCGAATCCATGGCAGTGGGGCGGCACTCGGTAAAGAACGGAAAGCATTACGTGCTTTATGAAGATGCCTTGCTGGATGAGAAGGTGAAGACTTCAACGGTGCTGAAGTTCAGCAGTGAAGAAGTGGTAATCCTGCGAAAGGGCGGCGTGCATCAGGAAATGCGCTTCCGGGAGGGTGCTGAAACAAGCAGCACGTATCGGACACCTTATGGGGATTTGAAACTGTCGATTCGCACAAGCAGACTCCGGGTGAGTCTGGGATTGCTGGATAATCGTATTGAGGCGGAGTACGATATTGCCATTGATGGACAATATCAGAGCAGCAATACGCTGCAGGTTCAAATCTCAAACGACAAGAAACAAAACGACTGAAAGCTGCCCTGTCGGACAGATTTAGGCTAGGGGGATACTATGGATATCAAAGATAAACTCTCGGCTGCTATTGAGCAGGCCGCGAAAGATGCGATTGCCGATGGCGTTTTCCCGGAAGGAGAACTGCCGAAAATCGTTTTAGAGGTTCCGCCGCAGAAGGAGTTTGGCGATTTTGCTACGAACTTTGCGATGCAGTCAGCCCGCGTATTCCGCAAAAATCCGCGCCAGATTGCAGAAGAGCTGGCAAAGCGAATGGAAGGCGATTGGCTGGACCACACGCAGATTGCTGGCCCAGGTTTTTTGAATTTCTATCTGAAGGGCAACGTCCTTTACGATTCCTTCCAGAAGATTTTGGAAGCTGGCGAGTCGTTTGGCCAGCTTCCGGCAAAAGATGCTCCGAAAATCCAGGTTGAATATGTCAGTGCGAATCCGACTGGCCCGCTTCATGTAGGACATGGCCGCGGTGCTGCTGCTGGTTCTGCGCTGGTCAATCTGCTTCGGGCTGCTGGGTATCCGGTGGAAAGTGAATACTACATCAATGATGCCGGCAATCAGATGAACAATCTGGCCCGTTCCGTAAATGCCCGTTATCTGGAACTTTTGGGGCGCGAAGTCGAGTTCCCGGAAGATGGCTACCACGGTCAGGATATTGTGGATACCGCAAAGCGCATCATTGCCAAAGAAGGCGATAAGTACCTCGATCTGGAAGAAGAAGAGCGTTTGAAGATTTTCCAGGATTTGGCTTATGTAGAGAAGCTGGCTGCCCTGAAGGAAGATTTAGCTGCGTTCCAGGTCACTTTTGACAAATGGTTTAGTGAGCGTACGCTTCATCCTGAGGCGGTTAAGGCGGCAGTCAAGATCTTGCAGGACAATGGCAATATCTACGAGCAGGACGGTGCTCTGTGGCTGAAGTCTACTGCTTATGGCGATGATAAAGATCGTGTCGTTATTCGCGACAATGGTGTGCCGACTTATCTGGCTGCCGATATTGCTTATCATCATAACAAATACGAGCGTGGCTTTGACCGTCTTATCAACATCTGGGGGGCTGACCACCATGGGTATGTCTGCCGCGTAAAAGCAGCAATGGAGGCACTGGGACACGATCCTAAGAAATTGACCGTATTGCTGTTGCAGATGGTCGCCCTCTATCGTGGTGGCGAACTGGTCAAGATGAGTAAACGCACGGGCCAAAGTGTTACCCTCAATGAGCTTATGGAGGAAGTCGGCACCGATGCCGCCCGTTATTTCTTCCTGATGCGCTCTCTCGACAGCCAGTTGGATTTCGATCTTGACCTGGCCAAGAAGAAATCGAATGATAATCCGGTTTATTATATCCAGTATGCACATGCCCGTATTTGCAGTATCTTCCGTCAGGCGGAGGAGACTAAACTGGTTCTGGGGGACAAACCAGAACTCAGCCTGCTGACAGACCCGTCAGAGATTGACCTCATCAAAAAAATTGAAGAGTACCCGGAAGAAGTGGAAAAGGCTGCGGCTGATTACGCTCCGCAGCGCATTGCTCGCTACAGCTATGATCTGGCAGCACTGTTCCACAGCTTCTACAATAAGTGCCGTATCATGGGCGTTGAGCCGAAACTGGCGGAAGCCCGTCTGGCATTGGTGACGGTTACGGCTCATGTCATTCGTCACTCCCTTGGCATCCTTGGCGTTTCTGCCCCGGATCATATGTAAAGAAAAAGAATTGGAAGGAGACCATTATCTATGGATTTCGTCAACAGCTCGGAAGTCGATATTGCTTATTACATTCTGACTCAGAAGGGACAGACCATCTATTACAAGGACCTCGTTCTCGAGGTTATCGAAAAGAAGCATAAGCCGGTACAGTCACTGTCGGCAGCTATTTCGGAAGTTTATACGCTCATCAATATGGACAGCCGTTTCCACTATGAGGGGGATGGGCAGTGGGGCCTTACGGAGTGGAACCCGCCAGAAATCAAGCGTCATAGCAGCCGTTCTAGTGCTGGCAAGTCAAAAGCTGCCAATAAGGCGATCAACAATCGTCAGAAGAAGCTGGAGAGCATCCAGGAATAATTCTTTTAGGATATTGACAGTCTTGGTCAAAAAGGATAGAATAGGCAACATGTTATTTCAATAAGAACGTACAGGAGGCAGTTCCATGGCAAAGTATATTTTCGTTACCGGTGGTGTTGTATCTTCCCTGGGAAAAGGCATTACGGCTGCATCGCTCGGCCGTCTGCTCAAGAGCCGGGGCCTCAAGGTCACGATTCAGAAGTTTGACCCGTATATCAACATCGATCCGGGTACGATGAGCCCGTATCAGCACGGTGAGGTTTTTGTCACTGACGATGGTGCTGAAACGGACCTTGACCTTGGTCATTATGAGCGTTTTATCGATATCAATCTGTCGAAGAACTCCAATATTACCACGGGTAAAGTATACTGGTCGGTTCTGAATAAAGAACGTCGTGGCGAATATCTGGGTTCGACGGTTCAGGTTATTCCCCACATCACCAATGAAATCAAGCAAAAGGTCTATGATGTTGCAAAAGCTGATGGCGCTGATGTGGTCATCACAGAAATCGGCGGTACGGTTGGTGATATCGAAAGCCAGCCGTTCCTAGAGGCTATCCGTCAGGTTAAGAAGGAAGTCGGCAAGAATGATACGCTGTACATTCATGTTACGCTGCTTCCGTATATTTCGGCTGCTGGTGAGCTCAAGACGAAACCGACTCAGCATAGCGTAAAGGAACTGCGCGCTATTGGCATCCAGCCGGATATTCTCGTCTGTCGCACGGAAAAGACGATTTCGAAAGAGATGAAAGAGAAGATTGCGATGTTCTGCGATGTTCAGCCTGAGGCGGTTATTGAGAACCGTACGGCATCGACAATCTATGAGGTTCCGTTGATGATGCAGCGTGAGGGCTTGGATAAGATTGCGTTGCAGAAGCTCAACATGGACTTTGGTCCGGCGGATATGTCCGATTGGGAGAAAATGGTCTATAAGATCAACAACCCGAGCAAGAAGGTAAAAGTTGCTGTAGTTGGCAAATACGTCGAACTGCCGGATGCCTACATCTCGGTAACCGAGGCATTGCATCATGGCGGCATTGATAACGATGCATCGGTTAAGATTCATTGGGTAAATGCAGAAGAAATCGAAAATCCGGATACGGATCTTGACGAAGTATTTGTTGGCTGCAAGGGGATTTTGGTACCGGGCGGTTTCGGTGACCGTGGTGTCGAAGGCAAGATTAAGGCAATTCAGTATGCGCGCGAGCACAAGCTTCCATTTTTGGGCCTTTGCTTAGGCATGCAGTGTGCCGTCATTGAGTTTGCCCGCCACGTATGCGGCATGACGGATGCGCATAGCTCCGAGTTTGATGCGGAAACGAAGCATCCGGTCATCGATTTGATGGAGTCCCAGCAGGGCGTTGAAAACAAAGGTGGTACGATGCGCCTGGGAGCATACGAGTGCCTGCTCCGTGAAGGTACTCATTCCTTTGCTGCTTATGGCAAGGCAAATGTCCAGGAACGTCATCGTCATCGTTATGAGTTCAACAACAAATACCGTCAGGAACTCACGGAAAAGGGACTGGTCATCGCTGGCACGTTGCCAGATGACAGCTTAGTTGAGATGATTGAGGTCAAGGACCATCCTTGGTTCGTGGCCACGCAGGCTCATCCGGAGCTTAAATCCCGTCCGAACAATCCCCATCCGTTGTTCCGTGATTTTGTCAAAGCGGCTTTGGCTGTCAGCCAGGCAAAATAAGGTAAAAATGGTCCTGAATTTCCTTGAGAAATTCAGGGCTTTTTTTCGTACAAAAATCTTGGGGGGCGGAAGGATTTCGAATGAAGACCGGCGAAGTATACTCCCAAATGATGATGGAGATGGGATAAGACAGAAAGGAGGAGATGGTGATGCTTATCGATACGGCCTGTTCATTAGCGTTCTACTGCCAACGCTGCGGCCGGATACAGCTCCAGGATGTGCCGCTCTTCAGCGGGCAGAAGCACTTCGTGATGGAATGCGGCAACTGTGGGCATACGATGGGAGAAATAACTTGGAAACCGCGCAAAGGGCTGCTTTTAAAAACTGTCTGTGGGGCTTGCAAGGGAGAAAATCAGCAGCAGTTTACCTGGCGTCAATTGCGTCGCCTGCGATTTGAAAAGCTTTATTGCGAGCATGATAATTTTGAACTAGGCTATATGGGGCAATGGCAGGATATTGCCGAATTCCTGGATTTCAATGATGCAGAATACGATTCCCTGCACCCCAATGATGGGGATAGATTTTTGGAGCGGCAGCAGACGCTGTTAGAGGCCCTGAATCGGCTCCATGATTTGGCAAGCAGTGGCGAGCTTGAATGTCCCTGTGGCAATTCTGAGATTTCGGCGGCGGTGCGTGGCGAAGAGATTATTCTTGAATGCCAGGCGTGTGGAAGTTATTGCATCCTTCCTGCACATAATGCCGAGAATTTACAGAATTTGCGTCCCGGCATGGCATCTGCGTTTGATTGGAAACCGCGGTCGTTTCTTGACGTCCGCGGAAAATAGGATTATTATAAATAGCATTGAATTGTTTTTACAGGGACTATCGGCTGCTAGAGCAGCCGGCAGTCCCATTTTGGCGTAATGAAAACAGACAGAGGTGTGAGGATGAATTCTTTATTGGCAGCTATTGGGCAGGATGCTGCAGTGCAAAAGCTGCAGGCCTGCTTTGACGGCAAGGCCTGTGAGGTGCTGGCCTATGGATTGGGAAGTTCTCAGAAGCATGTGGCGTTCGCGTCCTGCTACGAAAAAGTTCCGCAGCCATGGGTGATATTGGTGCATAACCGCGAAATGGTGAGTGCTTGGCGGGAAAATTTAACGGCCCTGCTCCCTGCCACTGCTGTGGTAGAACTGCCGGAATTAGATCTAGAGAATGTCCAGGCGGCGGCGAAAAGCCTGGAACGTTCGGCGCGGCGCATGGATGTACTTGGACGGCTCATGCGGCATGAGCCGGTTATTGTGCTGGCAACAGCGGCCGCAGCCGTTCAAAAGGGCATGAGCCGCAATGAGTTTGAGCGGTTAAGCCTGCGGATTCAGATCGGGCAGCGGTTTCCGCGGGAAGATTTGTTGAAACATTTGGTACAGTTGGGATATGAGAATGCAATCGATGTCGAACGGGTTGGTCAGTTCAGTGCCCGAGGGGGGATTGTGGATGTCTATCCGATCAACAGCCCTGCTCCCGTGCGCATTGAATTTTTCGATGACGAAGTGGATTCTCTTCGGGAATTTGATTTGGAGACAAAACGTTCCATCCGCAATATCAGCAGTACGGCTATCCTGCCATTAGCACAGACGGATGATGCCGGCCGGCCGGAACTTTTCTTAACGTATTTGGAAAAGCGTGGGACGGTTCTTTTCGATGAGCCGATAAGAATTCGGGAACAAATCAAGACAATGATACGCGAAAACCCTGACATCAAATCGAAGGTTTTCCGTTGGGAAGATATGCTGGCTGCAGCAAAGGGCAATCACGTATTTTATTCGGCTTTGATGCTGCAGCAAGTCCATGGAGCGGAGCCGGAGCAGACAATCAGCTTTACGGCTACCAATATGACGCCTTTCCAGCGACAGATGGATTTGCTGGAGAATGAGGCAAATCGCTGGCTGGGACAAAAGCAGCGTGTTTTGGTACTGCTCGGCGATCGGGAAAAGGCCAATTCCATGCGTGAGCTTTTGGCTCGTCATCGGGTACCATCGGCCGTGATGGAGGAATCGGCTGAGCTGCGTGAAGATTTGATCAACATCCAGCAGGGAACGCTCCTTTCTGGTTTTGAGATGGCTTCGGCACGTCTCGTCGTGGTAACGGAAAAGGATATTTTTGGACATCAGAAGCGCAAAACGATCCGGGCGTCGCATAAAGGGGATAGAATTTCTCATTTTCGGGAAATTAAACCTGGGGATTATGTGGTTCATGTCAATCACGGTATTGGCAAATACCTGGGGGTTGAAACGCTGGATGTCGGTGGCATTCATAAAGATTATCTACATATCAAGTATGGTGGCGACGATAAACTCTTTGTACCCACCGATCAAGTAGGATTGTTGCAGAAATACATCGGTTCGGAGGGCGATGTTCCCCGGCTGCACCGCATGGGGGGGACCGAGTGGGTCAAAGCAAAGGCTCGGGCTAAAAAATCCGTAGAGGACATCGCGAAGCAGCTTATCGAGATTTATGCCAAACGTCGTCAGGCGAAGGGCTTTGCTTTTTCGCCTGATGATGCGACGCAGCAGGATTTTGAAGATTCGTTTCCTTATCAGGAGACCGAGGACCAGCTCAGAGCGATTGCTGAAATCAAGGCAGATATGGAAAAAGAGAAGCCGATGGAACGACTGTTGTGCGGGGATGTAGGTTTTGGCAAGACAGAGGTGGCAATTCGGGCTGCGTACAAGGCTGCCATGGATGGAAAACAAGTGGCCGTATTAGTACCGACTACGGTGCTGGCGCAGCAGCATTATAAGACGTTCAGTTCCCGGTTTATGGATTTTGCGCCTCAGGTTGATGTAATCTGCCGTTTCCGTTCTGCCAAGGAGCAGAAGGAAACCATTGCCAAGGTCAAGGAGGGCAAAGTCGATATTTTGATTGGCACTCATGCCATCCTTAATCAAAATAAGGTTCAGTTCAAAAATCTCGGGCTGTTGATTGTTGATGAGGAACAGCGCTTTGGTGTCAAGCAGAAAGATAAAATACGAAGCCTGGCGGCGGGAATCGATGTGCTGACGCTTTCGGCTACCCCAATTCCCCGAACGCTTCACATGTCACTAGTGGGAGCTCGGGATATGAGTATTATCGAAACGCCACCGGCAGAGCGTTTTCCAGTACAGACTTATGTGGTGGAAAATAACGATACCGTTTTGGCTAATGCCATCAAGCGCGAGTTGAAACGCGGTGGCCAGGTTTATTTTGTCTACAATCGCGTCGATACCATCGACCGGATGCGGGACCATATCCAGCAGATGGTTCCCGATGCACGGATTCAGACGGCGCATGGACAGATGCCTGAGGATATGCTAGAGCAGGTTATGATGGATTTTTATGAAGGCGCTTATGACATATTGTTGGCAACCAGCATTGTAGAAAACGGCTTGGATGTAGCCAATGCGAATACAATCATTGTCTACAATGCCGACCATTTCGGCTTATCGCAGCTCTATCAGATGCGTGGACGAGTGGGACGTTCGCATCATATGGCATTTGCGTATTTTGTCTATCAGGCCGATAGAATCCTGACGGAAACTGCTGAGAAAAGACTGCAGGCGATGAAGGAGTTTGCGGAGCTGGGGGCAGGGTTCAAGATTGCTATGCGGGATTTGGAAATACGTGGAGCGGGAAACCTGCTGGGATCACAGCAGCACGGACATATTGCAAGTGTTGGTTTTGAGATGTATTGCAAGCTGCTCGAAGAAGCGGTAGAGAAAATGAAAAGCGGCAAGAAGGAAGTGGAACCGCCAAAGCCAGATCCAATTATTGATTTGCAGGTGGAGGCTTATCTTGATGGCGGGTATATCGACGATGCAATGCATAAGATTGAAATATATCAGCGTATAGCCGCCATCCGCAAAAATGAAGAGCTTCACAATCTGTTGGACGAATTGATCGATCGTTTTGGGGAGCCGACCAAGCCGGTTATGCATCTATTGGAGGTAGCGCGCATCAAAAATTACGCGCGGGACCTTTCGATTCGTTCGATTGCGGAGATGCCGAACGCTTTGGATATTTACTTGCTTCCCGGATATAAAATGCCGGTTAAAGGCATGATTTCGTTGGACAAATTGTTTGGCCGCAGTATGCGGGCTTTGCCGGATAAAAATGGGTTCCGTTTTGTCTTGAACGATAAATACAAGAAAAACATCACGAACTTCGTCACGCGGCTGCTTATGATTGCTGCGGGCGATGAGGCCGCAGGGAAAAGCGGTAAAGAAACAACCAAGAGCGAATAAGGCAGGAGAGTGTGTGAATATGGCAACAATTACAGTAGTAGGTTTAGGCCCGGGACGTGCCGGCCTTATTACCCGGGAGAGTTGGGAACTTATGGAAAAGGCGGAGCGATTGGTGTTGCGTACGCGAATCCATCCTACTGTTGAGGCGTTAGAGAACGCAGGGATGGATTTTTCCACGTATGATGGGTTCTATGATGAGGCGAAGGATTTTGAGACGCTGTACCAGAAGATTGCGGCAGACCTTTTGGAACGGGCGGCAGCAGAAGGCGACATTGTCTATGCAGTTCCCGGTAGTCCGTTGGTGGCAGAACGCACTGTTGTGCTTTTGCGTGAGCTTGGGAGAGATTCAACGGTAACGGTAGATATTCGTCCGGGCATGAGCTTTGTCGAAGTGATGTATACCCGTTTGGGCATTGATCCGATTGACGGGCTGACGATCATTGATGCCGAAGATGTGGAAACGCTGAAGGAAATGCCGGCACAGTCGTTGGTCATTACCCAGGTCTATAATCAGCAGATTGCTTCGGATACCAAGCTCATGCTGATGGATTTATATCCGGATGAATATGAAGTTACGTATATTCATAATCTGGCCTTACCGGATGAATCCATCCGGCAGATTCCGCTTTACGAACTGGATCGTCAGAAAGATGTCGACCATCTTACGAGTTTGTTTATTCGTGCTAAGGGATAAGGGAGGAAAAAATAGAATAGGAAAAACGTGTTTTTTCGCGTTTTTTCGCGAAAGCCCTTGATTTTTATTTGCTTTTCTGTTACATTCACTATTAGCAGGCCGATGAATGTGCATGGCATTTGCTAGAGCCTGGGAAAAGGTATTTTTTAAGGGGGCTGCAACTGTGAATAAAACTGAATTGGTAGCTGGTGTTGCCGAAAAAACCGGTATGACGAAAAAAGATGCGGAAAAAGCAGTGAATGCACTGTTTGAGAGCATTCAGGAGGCCTTGACTTCAGGGGACAAAGTCCAGATGATTGGTTTTGGTACCTTCGAGGTAAAAGAGCGTCCCGCTCGCAAGGGACGTAATCCACGTACAGGGGAAGATATCGTGATTCCGGCATCGAAAAATCCTGGTTTTAAGGCAGGGAAAGCATTGAAAGATGCAGTCAATGGATAAGTAAAAGATTTTGATGGCAATGCACCGGGTTCCGTGGGGGACCCGGCTTTTTTTATGATGATTGCTGGAACGAGAAAGGAGTGGGGGTCTGATGGAACGTCAGATGGCGAAGAAAGTAGTGATGATTTCGGGCGGAACGTCGGGGATTGGATTGTCCGCAGCAAAGGGCTTTTTGAAACGGGGATTTCGCGTAGCGTTGCTGGGGCGGTCAAAAAGCCGTGGCGAAGAAGCACTGCGGGAATTGGAGGCAGGAGAAGATGGTTTGTTCCTCCCCTGTGATGTCAGCCATCATGCAGCTTGTGATCAAGCCGTGGCGGAGGTTTTGAAGCTTTGGGGGAGACTCGATGTATTGGTCAATTCGGCAGGGATTTATGTGGAGGGCGCCATTGAGGATATGACGGATGAGTGCCTGGAACAAGTTCTTAGTACCAACGTGAAGGGAACATATTATCTTTGTCAAGCGGCGGTGGCAGCCTTGAAAGCGTCGCGAGGGAATATTGTAAATGTTGCCTCGGATGCTGGGGTTCATGGAAACTATTATTGTTCTGCGTATTGTGCCAGCAAGGGGGCTGTCGTCATGTTCACGAGAGCACTGGCCTTGGAATTGGCGGGCTTTGGGGTAAGGGTTAATGCCATTGCACCGGGGGATATTTTAACTCCGCTGACAGAAAAACAGTTGCAAGGGGCGCTGGACCGCGAAGAAGCTTTGCGGCAGATGGCGTCAGTTTATCCGCTGGGACGTATTGGCACTCCGGAGGAAGCGGCCGCATTGATTCTTTTTTTGGCATCGGCGGAAGCCTCATTTGTAACTGGAGCAATTTGGGGGGTTGATGGTGGATTGACTGCTTGAAATATGGTACAATAGGCGAGTATGTATTTTTATGCAGAGAGGAGGGAGAAGTACGAAAGCATTCAAGATTTTGTTATTGACAGCATCAATCGGTTCGGGACATATCAAGGCAGCGGAAGCTATCGAAAAGGAGCTTCGGGGGATGCTGCCTCAGGCAGATATCACTACGGTAGACTTCATGTCACGCCAGACGTCCTGGCTTCATTGGCTCATGAAGAAAATTTATTTGATTATGCTGGATTTTGTGCCGAACCTTTATGATGTTTTTTACAAGGTATCTGGAGGAGCTTCGGGCGGTTCGTTAGCTCAGAGTGCCTTTGCGGTCGTCATGCAACCGGTGGTGAAACGGATTATCCGAGAAGCGGTTCCGGATATAGTGATTTGTACGCACCCGTTTCCAGAAGGGGCGGTCTCGTTATGGAAAAAACGGCACGATACTAAGCTGCCGTTGGTCGTGGTTATGACGGACTATTCCCTGCATCAGATTTGGTTGTATCCGCGGGTTGAGGCATATTTTATGGCAACGGAAGCCATGCGTCAGGAAATGATTGAAAAAGAGTTTTCGCAGGCAAGTCTGCATGCCGCAGGAATTCCGGTCGCAGCGTCACTTCAGGAGCTGCCGGGGAAAACGGCTTTGCGAGATTCTTACGGACTGCCGCAAAATAATCCGGTAATCCTCTTGATGGGAGGAGGACTCGGATTAGGAGGGATAAAGGAAACGCTGTTGGAACTCGACAAAATTTCACAGCCACTTACTTTGTTGGTGATTGCTGGACGCAATGAGCGCTTGCTAGAAGAGATTCGCAAGAGTACCAAGCAATATCATCATCTGGTGAAAGCGTGGGGATTTACCGACAAAGCGCATGAGCTCATGGGGGCGGCGGATCTTTTGATTACGAAACCTGGAGCTTTGACAATCAGCGAAGCTTTCGTACTGGGACTGCCGATGCTGCTGCATGATCCGATTCCCGGTCCAGAGACCGAAAATGCGGTTTATGCAACAAGGCATGGCGCAGCTGTTTGGCTGCATCCGGGAGAAAAATTAGCACCGGCTGTGCAGGAACTCTTGACAGGGGATTGTCTGGAGAGTATGTCAGCCAGGGCAAAGGAATGTGCTAAACCGGCTGCGGCTGCGGAAATTGCGCAGTGCATCGTAACGATGCTGACAGGAAAAAAATAATTTCAAGATGTTAGCAGGTTTTTGCTATTGTAACGAGGAATACTATATCAACAGTCTGCGGACAGCTGGAGGGGATTAATCAGCTGTAGAAGGAATTGGTGATAGAAATGGCCGTATTTCAATTAATGAAGGACGACAACAATCAGTATATCTGTCCCAAATGCAAGGGCAAATTGCGCTTTGTCGATGGCAAGGCCGTGCAGATTGTCGACGGTAGAGCGGATATGAGTTCGATTTTGCCGAAATATGAATGCGATCATTGTGGGATTTATTTTCAGGAACTTTTGGGATCTGGATTTTATAATGAATATGATCTTCCGCGGAAAAAGAAAGCGAAGAAGATTGTAAAAACCGGTGACCTGCAGCCGATGGAGCTGAAGCGTGACCGCAATAATCAATGTGTATGTCCACGCTGTGGTGAGATGATGGATTTTGTGGAGGGACAGGCTGTCCGGTTGGTGGACGGTGTTCCTGATATGGAAAATGTCAAAGATCATTTTCATTGCAAACATTGTAATTCCACGTTTCGCCGCTTGGCTGCTACGAATTATTTCCAATGGTCGGAAAAATAATTGGCAATTGGCTTGCATCTCATAAAGTTTGCCGTTATCATTAAGAGGATTGAGATTTTTTCAGAAGGAGGGATAATGATGAATAACAGGAAAAGGCCGAAAAAATATCGTGTCAGTTGGTTTTTCCTTTTGCTGGTCATCATTGTAGGTTATTTTGTCTCCATTCTGATATCTCAACAGGTGTATCTCAGTCAGGTTAGCAGGGATCAGGCGGCAGCTGAGGCAAGGCTGTTAGCCGCTCAGAAAGAAAATGAAGCCCTGCGGCAGGAAAAAGAAAAACTCAATGAGTTAGGGTATATTGAAAAGATTGCCCGGGAGGAGTTGGGCATGACGCGCGCTGGGGAGCTTCCGTATACTACCGGAAGCCGGAAATGAGTGTTATCTGCCTTGACACTATTCTATGGTCAAGGTTATAATAATTCGTGTATTCTTTACTACATTAAGGAGGAAGAATTAATTTGTCCATTGAAGTTGGCAGTGTGGTCGAGGGTGTCGTAACTGGCATCACAAACTTTGGCGCATTCATTGAATTGCCGGAAGGCAAGAATGGTCTTGTCCACATTTCAGAAGTCGCAGATGTTTATGTAAAAGATGTCCATGACTTTCTCACAGAAAAAGATAAAGTTAAAGTCAAGGTATTGACGATTGATGAGAAGGGCAAGATTGCACTTTCCATCAAACAGCTCCAGGAGAAGAAGCCGGAGGAACATGTAGTTAAACCACATGCTGCTGCTGCGAGTGATTCTTCCGCCCGTCCAATGCGTTCGCGGGCACCACGTGATTTTCGGAAACCGAATCGGTTTAACAATTCCAATGCATCCTTTGAGGACAAGCTTTCCCGCTTTCTCAAAGATAGCGACGAGCGTTTGACGGACTTGCGCCGTAAGACGGATTCAAAACGCGGAGGACGTGGTTCCCGTCGTTCGGATTAATCGTGCGACAGTACATTGGTGATTTCAAAGCACTCTGCATAAGGGTGCTTTTGTTCGTTTTGTTGCAGAAAGCTTGGTGATCGGGTTATGATGGAAAAGGTGGAAAGGTTCTGCCAGCAGCATAACCTGCTGCCGCAAGGGGCGGGAATTCTCGTGGCTTGTTCTGGCGGTGCGGATTCCCTGGCTTTGCTGATGCTGTTGTGGCAGCTTCGCGGACGGTATCAGCTGCGGGTGGTGGCGGCTCATTATGAGCATGGCATCCGCGGCGTGGAATCCCAAGAGGACGCGGCTTTTGTACAGTCCTTTTGTCAGCTGCATGGAATTCCCTTTCGGTTGGGGCATGGAGATGTGCCAGCGTATGCGGCGGAAACAGGGCTGTCGTTGGAAACAGCAGCCCGTAAGCTGCGGTATCTGTTTCTGGAAAATATCCGGCAGGAATTGTCGCTAGAGTTCTTAGCGGTAGCGCATCATGCCGATGACCAGGCAGAAACCGTGCTCATGCGTGTCCTGCGGGGCACGGGACCGGCCGGCTTGGCTGCCATGCGTCCTAAGAGTGGAGAAGATGGACATATCCTTCGACCGCTTTTGGGGGTGACGAAACAGGAAATTCGTCAGTGGTGTGCCAAGATGCATTTGTCGCCGCGTGAAGACAGTACCAATCAACAGTTGGATTGCACGCGGAATTTATTGCGGTTGCGCACGATTCCTAATTTGCAGCGGGAATATAATCCAGAGCTTTCGAAGGCCTTGTGCCAATTGGCAGAGGTTGCTGCTGCCGAAAATGATTATATCAAGGCGCAGGTAGATGCCGTGTGGAAAAGCCCCATGGTGGAGTGGCAGAATGGTGTGACACTGCTGGTGAAGCACTTTGCCCAATTGCCGTTGGCTTTGCAGCGCGGCGCTGTCCGCAAGTATTGGCATTGTCTTACGGGCAGTGGTTGTGATTTGAGCTTTGTGCAGGCAGAAGAGGTGCGTCGGCTTTGTCTCGAAAATAGGACAGGGAGCCGGTTAGAACTGCCAGGAGGCTGGCTGGTGCGCATTGCCTATGGGCGGTTAAGAGGGCAGCCCCAGGCA
>Ga0256405_10003865_pt1 | contig 29826 bp, 24 predicted proteins | sample RumenRJG_02DNA_FD_189096 | JGI IMG/M metagenome (GOLD analysis project Ga0256405, IMG submission 189096) | Bovine rumen microbial communities from Lethbridge, Alberta, Canada - RJG_02 | ecosystem: Host-associated > Mammals > Digestive system > Stomach > Rumen | place: Canada: Alberta...
ACATCGAAATTATTCAGACCAGTAAAGATGCTTTCCTTGGAAATTCTAAGACACCCTGTCAGCACCGCAAATTCAAGATTTTCATTTGTCTTAAGCGCAGCACCAAACATTCCTCTTATAAGCTCTACCATTTCATCATAATAGCCATTGTCATGCGCCTTATCGAGTGGAACGTCATATTCATCAATAAGTATCACAGTTTTAGTGCCATAATACTTGGATAATAAGACAGACAGCAAATGCAGACTTCCCCGAAGAGCATTGTCTGACATTGTATATACCTTATCTCCAGGACCTCCAACCGCTATAAGCTGATTATATTTCTCTATTTCTTCTTCATCCAGTAAATTATCTTTTCTTAGGAATTTAAATTCACTTGCCAGATTTCCAATTATCAACTTAAATGCATCCTTAGCACCTTCAAACGAAATACCCTCTACGTTTTTCAAAGAAATTGAGATAACTGGGTATCTACCCATGTATTTATCACAAAAAGCCTTATCCTTACTTATCTCAAGCCCATCAAATATAGCATTATCCCCATTAACACTAAAGAAGTTCTTTAGCATGCTCATGTTAAGCGACTTGCCAAATCTACGCGGTCTGGTAAATAAAGTCACTTCACTTCCGACTTTGATAATATCTTTTATCAAAAGGCTTTTATCAACATAATAGTAGTTACCGTTTCTTATCTTTGCAAAATCATCTATTCCAACTGGCAATCTCTTCTTTTCCATATCGCCTTCTCCAACAATAAAACTATAAATCAAAACATTATGGGATACCCCGTGCATTTTTTAACGCTTTCAGCGTTGCACGGGGCTGCGAGACATTGCTTCGCAATGCCTCATTATTTACATATACTTAAAGTATAGCATATCAAAGAACATAAGTCTATTTTGAGCAAATCTAACCCTTATGTCTTTCGTTATATGCCTTTATCCTGTATCTAAAAGTTGACTTGCATATACCAAGTTTCGCTGCAGCCTTCGATATACTAAGTTTTCCGTTGCACACAGCCCGATACATTTCAACAAAATCATTGTTAAAATGAAGTCTTGGTCTTCCAAGCCTTGCTCCCCGCTTCTTAGCAGCCTTAAGCCCCTGTCTGGTTCTTTCACTTATAGAAGCTCTTTCACTTTCTGCAACATAGGCAAGCAGCTCTAATACAAGATCACTGATAAGTGTGCCGACTAAGTCTTTATACTGTCTTGTGTCAAGAAGAGGCATATCTAAGACCACTATATTTACTTTCTTTATCTTTGTAAGTAAACGCCACTGCTCTCTTATCTCATCATAATTTCTGCCAAGTCTGTCTATACTTAAAATATAAAGAACATCACCTTCCTTCATCATTTTTACAAGTTTCCTGTATTCAGGACGGTCAAAATCTTTTCCGGACTTTTTTTCAAGGTAAATATGGGATTCTCTTATACCAACAGCTTTCATAGCATCCATCTGTCTGTCCTCGTTCTGCTCCATAGTACTTACCCGTACATAAGCGTATGCTTCCGGTTTAGTTTTCCTTCTTTTAAATACTGGCATTCTTACTTTCCTTTTCATGCAAAATATTGGGCCACGCAAAAAGGAGCAGACACGCTGCTCCTTTCTTTGTAATCAAGTTTATCACAAAAAAGTAAGTTTTTCCACAATATGGCAATATAGTGTATAAGGGAAATAAAGTCGGATAGAGCTTGCTCTATCCGACTTTATTTTTCGACGACTTTTATCGTAAGCGAAAATGTTTATTTCGTTTACGATAAGAAAGAAAACTTCACACTTCTGTTGACTCGCCTATGATAAGTTCGCCTGGGAAGACTTCATGCATGTGCTCACCCTTTTTATCTATGACATCAAAAAGTATCCTTGCGGACTCCTTTGCCATGTCATAAAGCGGCTGTCTTATTGTCGTAATGCTCGGCACATAATACTTGCAGGCTGGAATGCCATCGAAACCAGCAACCGCAATATCCTCAGGAATCCTGAGCCCTGCATCATATATCGCTCTCGCAGCACCAAGCGCAAGAGTATCAGAAATAGCAAAAACAGCGGAAATCTTAATGCCCTCTTTGAGGAAATTGCTCATTGCCGCATAGCCATTCTCCATAGTATAATCTGCAGTATCATGATCCATAGGTATGATAAGTTTATCGTTGAAATCTATACCATTCGAAGTCAATGCCCTCTTATATCCGGCAAGACGGAGGCTTCCTACCGAATTATCGTGCGGATCAGGTCCTAAAATAGCTATTTTTCTATGTCCTGTCTTAATAAGGTAGTTGGTCATCTTCTCGCCCTCGGCGGCATCATCCACCGAAACTGTAGAGTAGACATTTCTGCTGAAACGTTCTGTTACATAACCGGTTGTAACAAGTACAAAAGGCACACCAAGTTCCTTAAGTTTCTCATCACTGTGAAGCGAGAAACCTCCGAGAAAGATTATTCCGCGAAGTCTCTTTTCCTTTACAAGCTCTCTTGCAACATCGATCTCGTCCTCATAAAAGCCTACACTATGAAGAACAACAGAATACCCTCTTTCTTTTGCATCATACTCTATAGTGCTTATCATCGATGAAAAGAGTGTATTCGAAGCTCCCTTTACAAGTATTGCGATTGAGGCAGAATCATTTCTACCAAGATTTCTTGCTGAATTATTCGGAACATAATTCATCTTTTCAACTGTCTCAAGTATCTTTGCCCTTGTTTCAGGATTAACATCCGGATGGCCGTTTAAGGTTCTTGAAACTGTTGAAACTCCGACACCACACATCTTTGCGATATCCTTTATAGTGATCTTTGCCATATCAAATCCTCATTTACGCCAATATGTTTCTGCAAGATCGCGAAGTTTTCTCTGCTTTGCCTTTGTAAATGCGCCGCTCTTCATTCTCCATTCCCAATTGCCGCCAAGGGTAGAAGGAAAATTCATACGAGCTGCTCCGCCAAGTGAAAGTACATCCTGCATAGGGATGACAGCAAGTTCACTTACACTTGCATAAGCTGCTTTTATCATATACCAAGGTATTTCTGCCTTCTTTTCATCTTTCGGAATGCCAAGATACTTATCTGCCATCTTCTTATCAGCTGCCTTAAGCCCCTCATACCACGAAAGAGTCGTATCGTTATCGTGAGTTCCTGTATATACAACTGTATTCGGGTTGAAATTATGCGGAAGGTAGTCTGAATCCTCTCCTGCATTAAATGCAAACTGCAGCACCTTCATACCCGGATACCCTGTCTTCTTAACAAGTCTCTTTACCGAAGCTGTAAGGAAACCTAAATCCTCTGCAATAACAGGGTGATCTCCTAATCTTTCCTTCATTGTCTTAAAAAGGTCATAACCCGGACCCTTCACCCACTTCCCTTTTCTTGCATTTTCAGCAGGATAAGGTATTGAATAGTAAGCATCAAAACCTCTGAAATGATCTATACGGACTATATCATAAATCTCAAATGAGTGTCCCAGACGCTTCATCCACCATGCATAGCCAGTTTCCTTATGGTAAGGCCAGTTGTAAAGAGGATTGCCCCAAAGCTGTCCATCCGCTGTAAATGCATCCGGAGGGCATCCTGCTACTGCAACCGGTTCCATATCCTTAAACTGGAAAAGTTCAGGCGCTGCCCATGCATCAGACGAATCAAACGCAACATAGATCGGTATATCTCCCACTATGCTTATGCCCTTTTCATTCGCATAATCTTTTACAGCCTTCCATTCTCTCGCTGCTTCAAACTGAAGAAATTCGTAAAATTCGACTTCGTCAGCGTATTTCTTAAAAGCCTCCTTAAGAGCTCCTTCTTTCCTTACCTTAAGTTCTTCTTCCCATTCACTCCATGCCTTGCCGTCATGTGCATCCTTAAGTGCCATGAAAAGTGCATAATCAGGAAGCCAGAATTCATTTTCATTTTTAAATGATAAAAATGCTTTTGTTACCTTACTGTCGTTCTTCTTTTTAGCTGCCGTAAATGCTTTCTTTAAAAGTTTGAACCGTGCAGCATAGACAGCAGCATAGTCAACTCTGTCACTCTTTTTTCCCCAGTCATACTCATTGCAATCTTCTTCAGTGATCCATCCGTATGATATCAGAGTTTCAGGATCTATAAAATATGGATTGATGGCAAAGGTTGAAAATGACTGGTATGGACTGTCACCATAGCTTGTAGGTCCTAACGGAAGTATCTGCCATATACTCTGACCTGCATTCACAAGGCAGTCTACAAATTCACAAGCTTCTTTAGAAAAACACCCGATACCGTATTTTGACGGAAGTGAACTGACCGCCATAAGTATTCCTGCTCGCCTCATAAGCTTCTCCTTAATGATGGTTCATTTCTTTGTACTGTATCAGTAAAGCTGATACTTAGCACTTTTGCTCCGCAAAAGCACAAGTTTTGGAAACGTTTCCGATTAATTTCAGTTTATCATTATTACCGGTATCCGTCAAGCTTTTTCTAAAGAAGTTATTTTCCTCTGCTCTTACGCTCTAAAGATGTATTCACAACTATTATCCCTGCACATACCAAAACAAGAGCAAATATCCCTGTTATATTTGCTGCCTCGCTTTGTTCTCCTAAAAATATTGCAGAAAGGATAACGCCCATGACAGGATTTATAAAGCCTAAAACTGTAACAAGACTTACAGGATTGTACTTTAAAAGTATGCCCCAAAGTGTATAGGCTCCTGCCGAAATAAATCCCATGTATATAATAAGACTAACTGCCGCAGAAGATATACTGCCAAAGTGTCCTCCAAAACAATATCCCACGATAGTCATTACTGTTCCGCCTATAAGAAACTGCCAACCGCTTAAAGTAACTGGATCTTCCTTACTCGAAAAAAGCTTTATAAAACAGCCTGCAAAGGCACTGGCAAGACATGCCATAAGAAGGGCGCCTTCTCCCTGCAGAGAAACACTGCCTTCCATAAAAGAAAGATTGCCTCCTGTTATTACAAGAAGAACTCCTGCAAAGCCAAGGATACTCCCTATAACTTTTCTTAAAGTAAGCTTTTCAAAGTGAAATACTGCAACTGCCAAAAATATGCTAAAAAAGCTTCCTGCTGCATTTATTATAGAGCCTCTCACTCCTGATGTATGTGCCAGTCCCATATAGAAAAATATATATTGAATTATTGTCTGAAACATAGCAAGAACAGCAACATATTTTATCGAGACTATCCTTGGAATAAGCACCTTTTTTGCCATAAAGCTCCCTGTTAAGATCACCATTACTCCTGCGATCATAAATCTTATTCCTGCAAAAAGGATTCTTGAGGCTGTATCATCTGCCTCTATATCAAAGAGTTTATATCCTATCTTTATAGCAGGAGATGCACTTCCCCAAAGGGTGCAGCAAAAGAAGGCTGTAATAATAACTACGATCCCTCTTGTCCAAAATTTACTTTTCATTTCATTCATTTTAGCTTATCTCCAAAAAGAAGGGCAACCAGTCTTTATCTGATTGCCCCAAAAACTTTTTATTCACTTATCCCAGTAATCTGGACACCTTCGATTCTTGTAAGGGAAGGTATCTTATAATTATTATACTGAGCCTGATTCTTTGAAAGATACATATCCTTTGCAAGTTCCTTCATATTTCCTGAAATGGAGCCGCCGGATACTATTTTAACCTGATTGCCGTCATGCCAGTAACCAAGTCTGATCTCTCCTGCAAGGTCGCCTGACATCGGGTCTACCTGGAAGTCTGAGAATTCCACTATTTCAAGAACGCTGCCTGAACGAAGTTCCTCATCTGTTCTTGTACCGCCTTCGGCAACAAAGTTGCCAGGTATAAATGAATTCTCAAGACCAAGGTACTGTGAATACTGGCGTGTTCCCAGTATATTTTTAACCACATTGCCGCTTATAAGTTCCACATCCCTTACAAGTGCGCCTTCTCTGTCGAAATCCGCATTGTTGGAAGAATTTTCAAGTTCTTTTACTGTCCTTACGCTTACCTTATCTCCCTTTACATCCTCTATAAAGTCCTTGCCGACCTCTACCTTGGAAATGCCCCTGTACTTCAGGGCAGCACTGCACTGATCCGCGAAGAAGCTATATATCTCTACAGCATCCTTTGTCGAAAAAAGAACTGCTGCCTTCTTAAGATCCGGTGTAGGTTCTGCAACAAGCCTGTCTTTTCCATAGGCAAGTGTCTTTTCAATGTCGCTTAAAAGATACTTTCTATCGCAGGTACCGGACTTGTAACTGCGGTAAAGCTCTATCTCATGATCATCCTTTCTTGCATTTACAACTACCTCGATAAATGAAGAAGGAGCGCTTGTTGTGATATCGATTCCATTAGAATTCATATAGCGGGTCGTATCACCATTTACAAAGATTTCGTATGAATTGATATCTTCTGTAGGTGTTTCAGAAACATGTTTCATTGCATCTATAAAGTCGCCGCAGATGAGTGAAACATTGTTTCCCTTATTTTTGATCGTAGCTTTTGCCTCAGAAGGTGAATTAAGCTCATAAACAGGATTCTTTACCAGTTCTGCCTGCTTTAAAAGCGTTGCGATCATCTTTTCAACACTTTCCCTGTCGGCTGTCGGCGCTATCTCACCTGTAGCCCCGCCCATGATCTTACCGTCTTCACTCTTCTTATAAACAGTGACCATAGTATGCTCAACATGCTTTACACGATTCTGGTCAAGCTTATGTCTTATAAAATAAAATTCCCAGCCTTCTGTAGTTGTATTTTTAATTTCCCATGCATCAGCCTTAGAAGTTTTAAGTAATTCCTTAATATATTCCTGCATCATCCTAACCTCGCTCTCGCTTTAAGATATGGGCCGCCATCTGAAACCTTGACCCATTCTTTATAACCCTTACCGCATCCTCCATTTCCGAAAACTTCACGATCATCGGAAAGCATGCTGATAGAACCTAAAAGGTCAGGAACATAACCTGTCATGACAATAGGTGCAACAACCTTACCGGTAAGCTTGCCTCCCTTTATTTCAAGGCCACAGCTTACAAGGCACTGGATTCCCCAATGCTTAGGGTCCTCCATACCTGATGACATACCCTTTAACAGATAACCTGATTCAATGCTTGCTATCATATCCTCAAGCTTGCTGTCACCTGAATCAAAGATGGTATTTGTCATTCTTGTATAGACTTTATGTTCAAAATTCTCACGCTTGCCGTTGCCTGTAGGCCTTGTGCCAAGACGAAGGGCAGAAAGGGCATCGCAGATACCTGTCTTTAAGATGCCATGGTCTATTTCAACCACATCTCCTGCAAGGTTTCCTTCATCATCAAAAGCATAGCTTGTAACATCTTCTGCGCATTTTGCACCTTCATGCATGGTAACAAGATCTGAACCGACACGCTTGTCGATATACTTTGCGCCAAGGGCACGCTCCTTCACGAACATATCCATTTCAACGCCATGCCCGAAAGCCTCATGTGCTATAAGTCCCGTTACTTCCGGTGATGTGATGATATCGTACTCGCCCGGTTCTACAGGCTTTGCATTGCTTATTGCCTTTGTATTTTCAACAGCTTCCTTTACAACGCCTTTAAGTTCATTTATAAGTTCCGGGCCCTTGCGGCCGCTCTTGCCCTCATAACTCATGACATTCTTGCCATTTGCAAACATTACCGGGTAGACATGGCCTTCTGAATAAACGTAACTCTGGCGCATATCACGGTTCTTTGTAAGGAACATCTTTGAAATATGCGTGGACTGAAGACCTACTGATATTTCTATAAGATCCGGTTCAAGCTTTAATGCTTCTTCCTTTATTTCAACAAGTCCCTGCATTACCTTATCCTGATCGCAGTCTTCAGGTGTCTGTTCTGTGTCAAATTCAACCATAAGTGTGCATGGTTCATTCGAAAGCACGTCTGTCTTATAAACCTCGCTTCCGGTAGCCTCGACAAGAGCAAGCTGCGCCTCTATTGCCTCTATTGCCTCTTTGGCTGTTTTTTCCGGATTCCTCGGGTCAAACTGGTTGAAAGAATACTCGCTGTAAAGTCCATCCTTGCAGACTCTTATTACATTGCCCCTCTCAGTGGTCATGGTCTCGTTCTGGATAGTCATGACTGTTTTCGTTGCCTGCATGCCCCAGCCGATGGAATCGGTTGAAAGAACGCTGACATAATCATACTTTTCACCAAGTATGGCAATTACCTTCTTCATACCGTCAGCAATGCTGGTAAGATACGGTGAAAATTTTGCCTTCATTTAACTCTCCTATCATGAATTGTTGTAAAAGTGTACTATATTCCATATATGTTCGTTACAAACTTTGGTCTAAAGACACCACTGTTACAATTTTATACTACTGACAAACTTATTGCAATATCGTAAACGAAATAAGTAATTTCATTTACATGCTGGATAGATCAGACTCTATCCGCAATTATTTTCTTCGCTTACTATATATTGTATTATCGGACAGAGTCCGGTAATACACTCTGCCGGCCATCGCGAGAGCGATAAAGCATGGCCGGCTAGTCCTTAATTTGCTTAATATAAAAAAAGAAATTTCTATACAAACTTTATAAATAGCATATTGTAAAAATTTTGCTTAAAGGGTATAATTTTTTTAAGAATATAGTCGCGCTTTCACTGCGCAAAACACAATATACGATACAGCCTTCGCTCATAGAACGGGCGATGGGTTCTAGTTGAAAGGGAGAAGATTATGAGCAAATATGTAGTTGCAGGCTTTTCGCAGATTGAAACCATTCTTGGTGTAGATAAGCTTCCTCTCACAAGCGAGCAGCTTGTCTATCTTCCAAATTCCATTCACTCGTCAATTGGCGGTGATGCCTACAATGAATCACTTGCGTTAACATGGCTCGGTGATGAAGTAACATTTCTTTCTATGGTAGGACGAGACCAGAACATGGCAATATTCAATCCGCCGGACAGAAAGGTAAATGTTTCAACAGATTATGTGCTTCCTCTGCTTGATGCTACACCTGAAGCTGTCATATTCTTTGATAAGAAAAGAAATGAACAGATATTTGAGGATTCCAAAAATATTACTGATGTAAGCTACGATATGTCTATGGTCTCTCCTCTTATAGCAGAGGCAGATATCGTAATGCTCTCAAATGCCAATTTCTGCCGTCCGATGATACAGGCCGCAAAAGAGCAGAACAAACAGATAATAACAAAATTCCATGCATTCCGCAGAGAAAAGGAAAAATACAACACCGATTTCCTGGGAAATTCAGATATCATATTCTTTGCAGACACCTATCTTGATGAAGACCCGTATGATTTTATCAAAGATATAGAAAACAAGTACAATAACGATATCATTGTACTTTCTCTCGGACGTGACGGTCTTATAATGTTTGATAAGACAACCGGAACCATAGCAAAATATGATTCTGTTGCTACAAATCAGGTTTTAAGTACTGCAGGAGCAGGCAATGCATTATGTGCATGTTTCGCGCACAGATATGCAAAGACAAAAGATCCTGTTGTTTCCATTAAGGACGCTCTTCTCTTTGCTTCCTACAAGATCGGTTTCGTAGGAACCAGCAATGGTTTCATGACTGATGAGCAGCTTGAAAAATGGCACAGACTTATCTGGGGGTGAAATATAAAAGCTCCCTGCCTTACATACATGGCAGGGAGCTTTTAATTTATAGGAAATTCCTCCGGAATTCCTATAAATTAAAAAACGCTCCGCGTGAATGCGACTCTTTGTTCTATTTTCCTTCTGCGGCAGCTGTGGCAGCTTTCTGCATAGCTTCAAGCACGCCCATATCGTACCCATTCCATGGGTAATCAGAATCAGGAACGCCTGCTTCTTCAAGTCTTTCCTTTACTTCTTTTTTGTCACCTGAAACAAGCTCCTTTGCACAGGCAACCAGCGCATCCATCTGTTCTTTAAACTGATTTGGTTCAAATACTCCTGATATGTATTCCTTTGATATCCTCTCAATATCCTCGTTTGAGATGTTGGTTATTATACTGAAATCCAGAGTATATGACGCTGCATCAACAGTCTTAAGAGAGCTTCCAGCTGTTCCTATTTCGACAGTACCTGCTATGTATTCAAGGGCATTGTAAACAGTTTCTTCATCCGCCTCTGTTATCTGATTTGATGGGATAAGAGCTGAAGATGCACGGTTTGGCGAAAGACTCTCGCTTGAAGTTTCCGGATCTGTGCTGCTTTTTTCTGAACTGATACTCTCACTCTTATCGTTGCCAGATGACTTGACATCGCTTGACGGTGCAACGGAACTTTCACTTGTAACTTTTACGTCTGAAATAAGCGATGAAACAGAACTGCTTTTTTCACTTGATGCATTATTCTTTTTTCCACATGCTGCAATCGTTGAAATAGCAAGCACTGCAACAAGAGTAGCAGCAAGTCTCTTTTTTAAATTCATATTCCCTCCTTTGATTAAGTTTCAAACACTTAATCTTTCGACCCACAAACATTCTTATAATAATACCATAGATTGAAAGCCATGTCAAAATGATGGTGATTGACAAGTAGAAGCCGAAGGATATAATAAAATTCAGAGGTGATAATATGGATAATACAGAAAAAACGCTTTTTGCAAATGAGATATATAAAATTCCATCAAAAGAAGAAAAAAGACAGGTTAAGATCTGGGCACACAGAGGGCTTTCAATGAACTTTCCCGAAAACACACTGATATCCTTTCTTGCTGCGGCAAAAGTTCCCGGAATAACCGGAATTGAACTTGATGTACAGAGAACAAAGGACGGACAGCTCGTTGTCTTCCATGATGAAACAGTCGACAGAGTCACCGAGGGAACAGGGCAGATTGCAGAGCAAACTTTGGATGAACTTCAAAGGCTTAAATTCAAAAAGGATGTCGATGCTCCAAAAAGGCGCGCTGCTCTTTGCTCTAAAAATGCAGGGATCGCTTCTTTATATAAGGAAATTCTCGGTGACGGCTTGGATTATTCAGAGCTTTCCGATAATAACAGCGACTATGCTGATTTCAGCCTGCATGTAAAACCCTTTATCCCAACTATGGAGCAAGTTCTTTATGCCCTTAAGCCTTATTGTGAAAATGGTTTGCTTATAAATATCGAGCTAAAAACAAGTATCGTAAGGTACCCCGGAATCGAAAAGGAGGTCTATGACCTTGTAAACAAATACGGGCTTCAAAAAAACATAGTATACTCTTCTTTCCTTGCCGAATCTATAAAAGAGATGAAGAGGATCGACCCTTCAGTTAAGACTGGCATGCTTGCGAGGAAGCTTAGTAAAACGATCAAAGAGGGTATATGCGGTGACCCTGTGACAGACTGCGATGCATTTCACCCTTACATTGTAAGCCTGTTAAAAGAAAAGGCGGAATTAATCGATAAGGCAAAGAAGGATAATTCAATTATAAGGGTCTGGAACATGGAGGAGCCTTTATATAACAGCGGCAAAAAGCTTTGTGACATTGATTACCGGAACTATTGCAGTCTTGGTGTTACAGATGTTATAATAAATACCGCAGAAAAATACCTGATGATGTAAGGAAAGTTTGAAACAAAAATGAAAGTAATAGAATTAAACAAAAGTGTTACCGATTCAAATGACAGAGATGCCAATGATTTAAGGCGTGACCTTGCAAAGAAAGGGGTTGTGCTCATCAATCTCATGAGTTCTCCCGGTTCGGGCAAGACCACTCTTTTATCAAAACTTATAAAAGACACAAAGGGGAAGCTTAATATAGCTGTCCTTGAAGCTGATATAGACGGTGATGTCGATGCTGTAAGTATTGAAAAGCTTGGTGCAAAAGCCATACAGGTACATACAGACGGAATGTGCCACATGGATGCCGGAATGACAAGAAGAGGGCTTTGCGGCCTTGACCTTGACGGCACAGACGTAGTTTTCCTTGAAAATGTAGGAAATCTTATATGTCCTGCCGAATTTGATACCGGCGCCCACAAAAAAATCATGATCCTCTCCGTGCCTGAAGGGGATGACAAACCGCTAAAATACCCTCTGATGTTCCGCGAAAGTGATGCACTCATTGTATCAAAGATAGATACACTCCCTGCATTTAATTTCAACATGGATAAGCTTACCGAACGGGTAAGAGCATTAAACCCTAAAATAAAAATATTTCCTGTCTCCGCAAAAACCGGGGAGAGAATGGATGCCTTGATCGAATATGTTATATCCCTTAGCAATACAACAGAAAGTGCCACATAAAGTGGCACTTCTTTTTTCTTAATCTTCTTTTAGACAGTTATACATAACTGCCTTTATGGTATGCATTCTATTTTCTGCTTCATCAAAAACTATAGAACGTTCTGATTCAAATACCTCGTCAGTCACTTCCATCGCATCTATGCCAAATTTGTCATGAATCTCACGTCCGACCTTTGTACCAAGATCATGAAAAGCCGGCAGGCAATGCATAAACCTGCACTGCTCTCCCGCTTCGTTCATTATATCCATGTTTACCTGATAAGGCATAAGGTCTTTTATTCTCTTTGTCCAGACCTCATCCGGCTCTCCCATGGAAACCCACACATCAGTGTAGATCACATCTGCACCAGCCACAGCCTTGTGAGGATCTGTTTCAAAATGAAGTGTGGCTCCTGTTTCCTTTGCGATTTCCTCGCACTCATTTATAAGAGCCTTATCCGGAAAATAATAAGCAGGAGCACAGGCAGTAAAATCAAGCCCCATTTTTGCAGAACCTACCATGAGGGAATTACCCATGTTATATCTGGCATCGCCCATATATACAAGCTTTATTCCCTTAAGCTTTCCAAAATGCTCCTTTATTGTAAGAAAATCTGCAAGAATCTGGGTCGGATGAAACTCATTTGTGAGTCCGTTGAACACAGGCACTCCCGAATACTTTGCAAGATCTTCTACTACCTCCTGCCCGAAGCCCCTGTATTCAATCCCGTCATATATCCTGCCCAGCACTCTTGCGGTATCTGCTATGCTTTCTTTTTTCCCTATCTGAGAGCCTGTAGGATCCAGATAAGTAGTATGCATACCAAGGTCTGCTGCCGCCACTTCAAAGGAACATCTCGTCCTTGTACTTGTTTTTTCAAATATAAGGGCAATGTTCTTTCCTTCACAAAGTCTGTGAGGTATTCCTTCCTTTTTTTCTTTCTTAAAATGTGCAGCAGTCTCAAGGTATTCTTCTATCTCTTCCGGCGTATAATCTAAAAGCTTCAAAAATGATCTCATAATCTATGCTTTATCCCCTCATTTAAAACACATCAAAGAATCCTTTATATGTTCAAGTTGCCTGTCAATTGAACGCTCCCCCGGTCCGCCTGCTGAAATCCTCTTTTCAACGCAGGTTTTAAGGTCTACAGCTTCGTAAACATCCTCATCAAACAGATCGGAATACTTCTTATATTCTTCAAGCGGAACATTTTCAAGAACATGACCACTATCCATACACCATGTGACTATTTCACCGGAAATCTTGTAGGCACTTCTGAAAGGAAGTCCTTTTTTAACAAGGTAATCTGCAAGGTCTGTAGCATTGATAAATCCATGCTTTGCCGCTGCAAGCATGTTGTCCTCACGGACTTTCATCGTTCCTACCATTCCTGTGAAGATCTTAATGCACATGATCACTGTATCTATGGCATCGAAGACTCCTTCTTTATCCTCCTGCATATCCTTATTATAGGCAAGCGGAAGTCCTTTTAACACCGTAAGCATACCCATAAGATCGCCGAACACCCTGCCGGTCTTTCCTCTTACAAGTTCTGCCATATCAGGATTTTTCTTCTGCGGCATTATGGAAGATCCTGTCGTAAAATCATCTGAAAGTTCGACAAATCTAAACTCCCATGATGACCAGAGAATCATTTCCTCTGCAAACCTTGAAAGGTGAACCATGACAAGCGAGATATCAGCAAGCATTTCAACCACAAAATCTCTATCCGACACTCCATCCATGGAATTGAGAGCTATTGTATCGAAGGATAAGAGTTTTGCCTCATATTCCCTGTCTGTGTCATAGGTCGTTCCTGCCAATGCACACGAACCGATAGGGCTTACGTTAAGTCTCCTTCTCGTATCCTCAAATCTGCTTATATCACGCAAGAGCATCTGACAGTACGCAAGCAGATGATGAGCAAAATTTACAGGCTGAGCACGCTGCAGATGAGTATAGCCCGGCATTATCGCCGTCTTATACTCTGCCGCCTTATCTGCAGTTGTTTCTATAAGTTCAGATAAAAGACTTATTATCTCCCCGCACTCTTCCCTTATGTACATCTTCATATCAAGAGCTACCTGATCATTTCTGCTTCTTGCTGTATGAAGCCTTTTGCCGGCATCTCCTATTCTTTCGGTAAGGACCGCTTCCACAAACATGTGGATATCTTCAGCCGTAGAGTCGATTGCAAGTGTACCTTCTTCTATATCCTTTAATATTCCGCTTAAGCCCTCTATGATCAGCTCGCAGTCCTCTTTGCTTATTATCCCCTGCCTGCCAAGCATCTTTGCATGGGCGATGCTTCCGGTAATATCATGTCTGTAAAGCCTTTTGTCAAATCCTATCGATGAATTAAATTCATCCGCAAATTTATCCATATTGCCGTCTGTGCGACCCGCCCATAATTTTTCCATTATCAGAGTTCTCCGTTTTTAGCATTTACTCTTGCCTGTACTGTGTCAGGAAGTCCAAAAAGATTTATGAAGCCACTGGCATCTGACTGATCGTAATCACTGACACCAAAGGTTGCAAGTTCATCTGAATAAAGTGAATACTTGCTCCAGACACCCGCCTTTATTATATTTCCCTTATAAAGCTTAAGCTTTACCTTACCTGTTACCCTCTCCTGTGTCTTGTCTACAAAGGCTGAAAGAGCTTCTCTTAAAGGAGAGAACCACTGTCCATTATATACAAGGTCTGCAAAGACATAAGAAAGCTTCTGTTTTTCATGAAGAGTAAGCTTATCAAGAGTAACTGTTTCAAGATATTCATGTGCCTCATAAAGGATTGTTCCGCCAGGAGTCTCATAAACGCCGCGGCTCTTCATGCCGACAAGTCTGTTCTCTACAATGTCGAGAAGACCTATGCCGTTTGCCCCGCCAATCTCATTTAAGAGAAGGATGATCTCCTTTGCACTCATTTTCTTATCGTTGAAAGCAACCGGTACACCCTGTTCAAATTCAAGAGTAACATAAGTTGGTCTGTCTGGTGCATTTATCGGAGACACTCCAAGTTCAAGAAATCCCTTTTCCTCGTATTTCGGCTCACAACCAGGGTCTTCAAGGTCAAGTCCTTCATGTGACAGATGCCAGAGGTTCTTATCCTTGCTGTAATTGGTCTCACGATTTATCTTAAGCGGGATATTATGTGCCTCGGCATAATCAATCTCCTCGTCACGACTCTGAATGTCCCATTCACGCCAAGGCGCTATGATAGGCATATCCGGAGCAAAATGTTTGATAGCAAGCTCAAATCTTACCTGGTCATTTCCTTTACCTGTACATCCATGACAGATTGCATCTGCATTTTCCTTCTTTGCAATATCTACAAGTGCCTTTGCAATGCATGGTCTTGCTGTAGATGTACCAAGAAGATAGGTCTCATATCTTGCTCCCGCCTTCATGGTAGGAATGATATAATTGTCAACGTAGTCTTCTGTAAGATCCAATATATAAAGCTTTGAAGCGCCTGTCTTCTTTGCCTTTTCTTCAAGTCCGTCGAGTTCATCCTTCTGACCTACATCGGCTGAAACGGCAACAACTTCACAGTTATTATAATTTTCCTTAAGCCATGGAATGATAATAGATGTATCAAGACCTCCAGAATATGCAAGTACAACCTTTTTAATGTCTTTCTTTTCCATATTTTTCTCCTTTTCTTTACTGTTTATTCCTTTTCATTAAACTTTATACAGAAATAATCAGTTAAAATGTATATTTATACATTTATCTCTTGTTATTATGCATAATAAATCATTGAGTCCTCAATGTCAACCCATTTTCGGATATAGTTTGCATATCTTTTGATTATGGATTACTATAGTACTATATCCGTAAACTTTAAGGAGAATACATGAACATTAAACCAGAAATAATCGTTCCTTTTACCCTTTCAAAGGAAGATGCCAAAAAAAACTATCTTAAAAAAGTAAAGACGGCAAAGCTTTCAGAAATAAAATTCAGGATTCCCTCGAATCTTGATGAATTTAAAAAAATATACATTCCATGCTGGATAGTGAAACTTAATGCTGATGGACCTCTTACCTTGACTGGAAGTGAATCCCATAAAAATGATAACAGAGAGGTGACAAATATATTTGATGTATCACTTAACCTTTCTGCTTCATATAACGGCATTATATTTTCGGCAACAAACCTTATAGAAGAGAACCGCGCGCGCGAGCTTGCCCCGTACCCTGCCTCAGTTCTCACAGGGTATGATGAAAGTGGCCTCACAGATGCAGCAATTCTTCCTTTTGTTTATGGAAGTGAAAATTTTAAAGAGGATGCGATAAACTTTATTGCAAACGACATATTTGAAAAGATACAGAAAACAGATGCCTTAAGCCAGTTCAGTCTTAAGGTGCCTGACAAAAAAGATTTAAAAGACCTTTTTCCAGAACTTGATATATGCCTTGTTCCGGCACTCTTACCTGTATGGATGCTTGTTATGAAGTCATTTGACAGGGTAAGCTACGGCTTTGTAAATGGAGTCACCGGCAAAGTTTCCGCAGATCTGCCGGTAAACCTTTTAAAGACTACCATTCTTTCAACCATATTTGCTTTAATAGCCTTTGTACTCATTTCAACCTTGCTTAACCTGTCAGAATGGACTTGGATGTGGGTAAGTGCCTGTCTTGCCATGTCTGTAGATATAATCTATCTTTATAATTGCGGCGCTCTTGCAAAGAGAAGTGGCTACCGGCGAAAAAAAAGGAAAAATGATAAGATTCATATATCCTTTACAGAAAGAGTTTTAAGACTTTTTGATACGGCAACAGATATAGACAAAAAAAACAATGCAAAGAACTTTTTCTTCTATCTTGCGGTAGGCGGAACAAGCCTTCTTGTGCTGACTGTTCTTGCAATTTTTTCTGCATGGCTGATACCTTTTATCGGCATAGTTTCCTGCCTTATCTATGCTATAAAAAAGCTGCGTCCACGCTACCTGCCGCTGTTCTTGGCAGAACTTGCAGCCATGACATTTGCGATCACTATTTACCTTGCAAGCCCTGATAACAACGACCTGTATTTTATCGGAGCAATGCTTTTAAATATTGTTTCCATTATTTCAATCTTTGTTGAAATAATACAATATAACTTACTTGCAACAACAAAAGGAAACGGGGCTATTCTCACAGAAAATGCTCTTTCTCCTTTAGAAAATACCATGGAGGCAACCGCCAAAAATGACTAATCTTACTGCAATAAACATAGTTTTTCTTATAATATTTTCATTTGCGATAGGTTTTCTTATTTCCTATATCCTTATCAGGGTGATCACAATGCGAAAAAAAGCCTCCGACGAGGAAATCCTCTCGAAGGCTTCTGTATCATTCAATATTTCAGGTGAAAAGGTCACCTTGAGACAAACTCTTACGAATGATGAAGAGTCTGGTGCACCTCGCCTGTAAGCCAGTCTGTAAAGGCTTTCATTCCTTCTCCTGAAAGTGCTGAAACAGGGAAAACCGGTACATTTCTACCATTCTTCTCTGCAAGATTTTTCTTAAAACGCTCCATATCAAAATCGAAGTATGGAAGCGTATCCATCTTATTTATTATCACAGCATCTGCAACAGAGAACATAAGCGGATATTTAAGGGGTTTGTCATCTCCTTCAGGCACTGAAAGGATGACTACCCTTTTATTTGCTCCGATATCAAACTCTGCCGGACATACAAGATTTCCTACGTTTTCCACGATAACAAGATCAAGATTGCCTGTGTCAAGCTTTTCAAGGCCTTCTTTTGCCATTATCGCATCAAGATGACAGCTTCCACCTGTATGAAGCTGAACTGCTCTTGCGCCGGCCTCGGTAACAGTTCTGGCATCCACATCCGAATCCACATCAGCCTCAACAATGCCAATTCTAAATTCATCTTTAAGAGCCTTTATCACATTTACAAGTGTTGTTGTCTTTCCTGAACCCGGAGAACTCATAAGATTAACAAGGTAGGTGCCTTTTTCCTTCATATAAGCACGTACCTTATCGCCTTCAATTCCGTTATCCTCAAGTATTTCTGATTTTACATCAATTACATCAATCTGTCCGTTCATCAATCAATTACCCTCTTTATCCACTTTCCTGTAAAAAATCTATGTGAGAAAATAAGTGCTCTGACGCCCCAGTCGATTGCCATGCCAATCCAGACTGCTATTGGTCCTACGCCAAAGACCCTTATGAGAATCACAGCAGAAAGGACTCTGCAAAACCACATAGACATTGTACTTACTATCATTGTATATTTTACATCACCTGCCGCTCTCAGTCCATTCGGCGTAGTAAATGAAAGTACCCAGAACAATGGCTTGGTGATCGTTACAAAGATTATCATTCCCATCGTAAGCTTTATTGCCTCGCTGCTCATGCCGGCGATAAGGCAGATAGGATATGAAAGAACAAGCACCACAAGGCAGCTTCCTGCAACAAGTATTCCTGCTATCTTATCAAGCTTTACAATATAATACTTTGTTTCTTCTATTCTGCCGGCGCCCATTGCCTGACCTGCAATTGTCATAAGGCCGAGCCCCACACCGACACCCGCTATACCATTGAGACTTTCAAGGATTATAGTCATGGCATTTGCAGAAATTGCCACCGTACCAAGAGTGGCGACACTTGACTGTATCATTAACTTTCCAAACTGGAACATACCATTTTCCACACCGGAAGGTATACCTATTCCAAGGATTCTCTGTATCATATCCCAGTCAGGCAATATCCTGTAGTCTCTTATGACTATTATCTGCTTAGGCCTCCTCAGTGCTCCATACAGGATAAGCATATACAAGATCCTTGACACCAAGGTTGAAATAGCTGCGCCCATGATACCGAATCTGAAACCGAAAATAAGCAAGGCATTTCCAACTATATTAAGGCCGTTTGTAGACATTGCGACCATCATAGGAAAACGGCTTTCCCCTCCAGCCCTGAATAATGCCGACGCGGCATTTCCAAGCGCCATAAATGGGTATGACGAAGCAGTAATAAGGAAATAAATAAGGCAATCCTTCATTACTTCATCTTCTATTGCACCGAAAACAATAGTTAATATAGGTCTTGCAAAAATAAGACATATAGCTGTTATGGTTACTGAAATCGCAGCCATCGTAAGTGTGACCTGACAGGCTGCCTTATTAGCATTTCTGTTATCTTTATGACCTATATACTGGGAGCATACTATAGACGCTCCCACTGCAAGAGCATTGAAAACCTGGATAAGAAGTGTATTCAATGAGTCCACAAGACTCGCCGCACTCATTGCAACTGCACTCCACCGGCTTAGCATCATCGTGTCTGCCATGCCCATAAGGGAATTTAATATCTGCTCTGCTATAAGCGGTATAAGGAGGGTCCATATCGCTTTATCATTAAAAAGAAGATTGTTGAAATCTATCTTTTTTTTATCATATAATTCTGGTAATTTCATTTTACTTTATTCTGCTTTTATGAGGATCCTCACCTAAAAAGGCTTTCATTACACTGAGTGCCTTTGCCTGTTCAAGAACCTCAGACTGTCTTTCTTTTAACCATGCCTTAAGTTCGTCAAGTTCATCATCGCCAAAGCCGGTGTTTGAAATAAAAACACATCCCGGTATGATCGCCTCAGCCTTATTGCTTCCCTTTTCAAACTGTACAAATATCTTCTGCCTACCGTCCTGCCTTATCACAGGCGAAACTGTCATTTTAACAGATTCTTCTTTCTTCTTTTCCAACAAGATGACTCTCCCTATATTGTAATGTCAGGCAAAGCCTGATATTACACTCTGCCGTCCAACACGAGAACATCTTACAATGACCAGCTAGTCATTTTTATAGATGCCTGCGTCAGAAATGTTTGCTGAAGGTAACCATTCTTTCTGTCAACTATAATTAAGGCACCTCTTCAGGTGCCTTAACAGATTCACTATTCTATTTTAACATGATTGACGTGCTTAGTAAATGTCAAAACTACTTTGTATGCTCATCAATCTTGTCCATGCTGTATTTACTGTAAAGTATCTTCTGTCCCTTATACACTCCAAAGTTGCCTGAAAGTAAAAAGGTAAGTGGAATTGCGATCATATAATATGGAATGCCGCCATATCCGTTAAGTTCGAAGCATAATAAAAGAGATGCCAAAGGACAGTTTGTAATTCCGCAAAAAACAGCTCCCATTCCTATAGCCGCAAAGGTTGCAGGACTGGTTCCTGTAAGCGTACCAAAGAAATTGCCAAAAGTCGCCCCTATAAAGAGAGCCGGAACTATCTCGCCGCCCTTAAATCCAGCCGCAAGAGTAACTGCTGTAAATATTATCTTTAAAAGAAATGCATACCATGGAAGTCCTGCCCCATTTCCAAAAACTGAATTATAAATAGTTGCGGCACCTGTTCCATTATAAGTCTGACTGCCGACAAGAAGTGTCATGCCGACAACTGCAGCACCTAAGACAAAAATTCTTACATAATCATTTTTTATCTTTGATTCAGCTAGGTGTTCTGCTTTATTTACTGTAACAGCAAAGAGAACAGAGACAAAAGCCGCAAGGACTGCAAAGGCTATGCAAAGAAGGATATTTGGGGGAGTTTCTGCTCCGAATGAAAGGTCCGGATTATATACTCCGCCTCCCATACCAAAATATTTTGCAACAAAATGAGCCGACAGAGATGCAATTGCACATGGTACAAGTGCCGAATAATGAATGATGCCGACTGTACTTATTTCTATAGGAAGGACCATTGCAGCGAGCGGAGTTCCAAACAGTGCTGAGAATGCGGCACTCATGCCGCACATTATAGCAATCTGATGACTGTCCTTTTTCATGTGAAGAAATTTTGCAAGACCACTGCCCATTGAGCCGCCCATCTGCAATGCTGCACCTTCACGCCCGACAGAACCACCAAAAAGATGAGTTGTCACCGTAGCAATAAAAATAACCGGTGCCATTCTCATCGGAACTTCCTCGCCCTCCCTTATATCTTTAAGCACAAGGTTGGTTCCGCCTTCGATACTGCTTCCCGCAAGCTTATATACCCATGCGATAAAAAGACCTGCAAAAGGCAGAAAAAATAAAATATACTCATGACTGAGTCTGAAATCTGTAGCGATCACTATCAGCTTGGCAAATCCCGTGCCGCACAAACCTGTTACAATACCACAGATTATTGAAAAAGCCGCCCATATAACAGCAGATACAAGATCATCCCTGAACTTCTTAAAAAAATCATTAATTTTTCCCTTTAAATCCATACGACCTCCCTTCCATGCTTTATGTTTTTAAAGTATTACCCTCATTATACACGAAGACTAGCTAAATTTAAAGAAAAGTTAATATTTTTTATTTAGCTGCTTGACCTCTTCACTTAAAAAAGATTGCATAAAAAGAGGAGAAGAGCCCTGCTCTTCTCCTCTTTTTTTCATTATGCTGTTCTTGTTACAAAGAAACTATATGTAGCAGTCTTAAGGTTGCCTGCCTCATCGGAATAAATCTGTGTTACTGTTGTAGGAGTTGGAGCTCCTATAGCATAAGCAGCAGGATTTGGAATAAAGCTAAGCTTAGCACTGCCATCATCCCCCTTTATAATGGCAAAACTGCCTCCCTTGTCAGATGCAAGCCTGCCGCTTGTTATAAGAAGAACTGTACCTGTACCGTTTGTAGTCTCTCCTGATACAAGGCTCTTAACTTGTTCAAAACTTGTTATCACACTGCCTGAAGCATCGCAAAAAGACGCGTCAAGCTGGATTGAATTATTGCCCGCAAATGTTACTGCGGAAGACCTTATAACTATCTGTCCCATTGAAAGCTTTGCCGGTATCGTCTTTGTAAGCCTTGCAAAGGTTGAATTACCTGCAAATGCAAATATATCGATCGAGCCACTGGTTACAACTCCCGGTGCAAGAGGATAAGCGATATAAGATGTTGTACCTACTTTAACATTTCCGGCAGGTTCATTTCCATCAAGCTTGAGACCTGTATTCTTCTTTTCATCAGTCTGATCAAGTCTTACTGTAAATATATCCTTTGAAGAATCTGTAAGGTAATCTCCATCCTCATCCTGGGCACTTATAAAGAGGTAGTATGCTCCATTGACGCCTAATGAAATTTTTCCGGTAGTTGAGCTGATTGCCTTTGTAATGACATCATCGGCCTTAATGCTGACCTGTTCACTATTAAGCATACAGTTGTAGTCTTTACCATCGTACTTATAAATACCACCGATAGCAACACTCTTGATCTCTGCTGCCTCACCGATATTTATAACTGTATTCTCAGGAAGCTTTATAGCCTGACCGCCGACTGTATTCGCATCCCCTGCATAAATAAGCTGAAGAGTTCCTGAATACCCCTTTACCGACTGTTCAGCTGTAAGCGGGATCTTTATAGTACCTCTTGAAACTACTGTGGCAACCTTTCCGGACTTATTGCCGTCAAAGACAGCGATAAATTTATTATTATACGGAACACTTTCATCAGTAGTAATATCATTTCCAAACTGATCAAACATACTGTAATTGATATAGGCATTTGCAGCCTTGCCGTTCTTGGCTCCTGCCTCAAGCTTTGCCACAGTATTGGCAACCTTTAAGGAAGCAACCTTGGCTGTCTGGCAATTTACTGTAGTCTTTGCCGTGCCATCTGCTGTGTTTGCAGTAACATTGAAAAGCCCTGAAAGAGAAGAACCAAGGGTAACGACTACAGTTTTGCTGTCCGCTGATGGTTCCTGCTTTATAGTAGCCATGCTTATACCGCTGCTATTAGTAACAAGAACACTGTCAATAGGCTTATTAGCTGTAACCGTTATCTTATTTGCAGCACTCTGAACAGCTGAAATATTGGCAGCATCTACAACATCGATCCTAAGCGGAGTACTTGTCACATTGTATTTCTTTGCATTTGGTGTATTCTTGCCAATTGCACGAACATAATATGTTCCAGGTACCTTGCCTGTTAAAATAACATTCTCACCACTGTCAGTATTTAATGAGATACCGCTGTTTGTTACAGGTGTAGAGCAGGATGGATCAGTATACATTTCATAATATGTTGTATATGTCGTTTCAATGCTCTTATTTACCGCCTGTGCCTTAGGGTTGACAGCAAGCTCTGATTTAAGTCTTACAATCTGATCCGGTTTGATGGTTGTATTTTCAGGTTCATGGGTAAGGGTAATACCTGAAGCCCTTGTTCTTGAATGAACTCTGACTTTAAGTGTCTTATTCTTGTTGCCGTTTTTATAAGTAAATTTGATATCAGCGTAGCCGTTACCTACAACCTTTACTATTCCATATCCGTCAACAGTAGCGACTTTTTTATTGGAAGTTGTCCATGTTCCCTTTATTCCGGACTTTCTCCCTCCGATATTATAATCAAGGTTTACTCTGACACCTCCAACATACATATTCATCGTTTTCTGATTAAGATTGGCATTTGGTGTCTTCTTGTTATAAACAACTGCCATTGCGGCCTGTGCTTCTTGTGCCGGCATAGCAACCGGTGTAAGACTTGTCATCATGACAGCCGCAAGAAACCCTGCTAAAAGCTTTTTTCTCATAATATAATTCCCCTTTCTCAACAATTTCTCCTTAAATGTCATACCGCAAAGCAGTACGACATTTATTCGCAGTACACTCCTGTATCAGTATAACTTTAGAATGTGTCAGTTTCAAGTTAAAATTTCAACTTCTCTTTAGCAATTCACCTACTTCATCATGGCTAAAGGTATATTTTTTATCGCAGAACTCACAGCACATTTCAACCGGCTCGCCCTCATCAAAAAGGCTCTGTAAGTCTTTCTTTCCTATAGAAAGAAGAGCCTTTTCCATGCGTTCCCTGCTGCAGTCACACTCATACTGAGGGGTATATTTTTCCATTATCTGAAGGTTTAGGTCTCCAAGCACAAGGCTCAGCATATCTTCCGGTTTTTTGCCCTCTTCAAGCATTTCCGTAACACTTTTTATGCCACTTATCTTCTTTTCTATTGTACTTATCACCTCTTCCGGCGCATCCGGCATAAGCTGGATTATAAAGCCACCTGCTTCCTTTACTGAACAGTCCGTGTCTACAAGCACTCCAAGCGCTACAACACTTGGCACCTGCTCGCTTTCCGCAAAGTAATAGGTAAGGTCCTCTGCTATCTCACCGCTTGCAAGCGCAACAGTACCAACGTAAGGTTCACGAAGCCCAAGATCCTTTACCACCGTAAGTCTCCCTTTTCCCACAGCAGCACCGACATTAAGTTTGCCAGGTCTTATATAAGTCTCCTCCACCTGATTGTTGAAAGCCATGCCCTTTACGTTTCCGTTGCTTCCTGCCACAACAACAAGACCGCCCACAGGTCCGTCACTTTTTATCTGCAGGGTTAATTTGTCCCTGTCACCCTTCATCATAACGCCCATCATAGAACCGGCAGTCATAAGACGCCCCAGAGCAGCCGTAACAACAGGCCATGTATCGTGATACTCATGCATCTGCTCAACCATTTCTTTAGTAGTACAGGCAAATGCTCTTACAGTATCATTTGCAGCCGTTCCTCTGATCATGTAGTCATTCATATATATTTCTTTCCTTCCTGAAACTTTTCTCTGGCAACAAAATAAAGGCGCTCACTCTTTGCATCAGGCTTATGATCTGTGAAAGCTTCAAATACATCTACAAATTCCATGCCTGCTGCACTAATCGCACTCTTTACCTCCTCAATACTGTATGCCCTTTGATAGTGAACCTCGTCAAAGCGGTAAAAAGGAGCCTCATGACCTCCGCTTTCCTCTTCTACAAGCTCTGGCGCAATATTGCCGTCTTCGCCGTCAAGCACATTTTCACTTGCATAGATTGTAAGGTCATATTCATTTATCCGTTTTTCTCTGTCATAGAAGTTTTCCCAGATAAAGCTCATATTTTCACGATTTTCGGCTATGACCGAATCACCGATCTTTTCATACTTTTCCGGTGTATTCATGTCAAAAATAAGAATACCGCCTGCCTCAAGGTAATTATTGGCAAGTTTAAATACTTTTACCAAGTCATCCCATGTTAAAATGTAATTCATGCTGTCGCACACCGATACGATCGCATTGACAGTTCCGTAAAGTTCAAATGACCTCATATCCTGACAGAGGTAGAGCGCGTTGCTTCCGTTTTCTGCCTGTTTTTCATGTGCCATATTAAGCATTTCTTCTGAATTGTCAATGCCTATCATATCATATCCTCTTGCCGCAAGCCTTTCCGTGACACTGCCAGTGCCACAGCCAAGCTCGCAGACAAGACCGTCATTTACACCATATTTTTTAAGAAGCCCTGCAAGATAATCTGTCCAGTCGTCATAAGGAACATTATCCATAAAACGATCATAGACACCTGCAAAGCCAATATAACTAACACTCATCCGCCACGTACCTCGCTGCCCTAAGAAGGGAAAGGTCGCCTCCAAATATATCAAGAGCGCTTCCTATGGTCACATCAACCCTTCCCTCTGTACATTCGTATAACTTCTTAATATCTGAAATTCCTCTAATCCCGCCTGCATAAGTTACAGGATGATTTCTGACTTTTCCCAAAATGCTTGCCAGTTCCTCATCTATTCCGCCTTTTTTTCCTTCCACTTCCACCGCGTGAACCAAAAATTCATCGCAATAGTCTGAGAGTTCATCAAAGGTCTTTTCATTTACCGGAATTTCGCTTACATTCTGCCACCTGTCTGTTGCAATAAAATAATTTTCATCTCTCTTAATGGCTGAAAGATCGAGAACCAGATGCTCTTTTCCTATAGCAGCAACAAGTTTGTTAAGGTTATCCCAAATTATCTCTCCGCCCTTAAAAACAAAGCTTGTTACTATAACGTGGCTTGCCCCGGCATCTAAAAAGGCCTCGGCATTTTCATCGGTAATGCCTCCGCCTATCATCATGCCACCAGGGAAAGCCCTTAAAGCCGCCCGCGCCTCTCTTAGATCATCCTCATAAAAAGCGGAGTCCTTCTTATTGAGAATGATTATATGTCCGCCGAAAAGCCCTAGCTTACGGTAGATATCTGCGTAATAACTGCTGTCCTTATCGGAAGTAAAGTTGCTTTTTGCTCTGTCACCGCTATCCTTAAGAGAACTCCCCTCAATCTGGCAAACGCGTCCGTTGTGAATATCTATACATGGTCTCAGTCGCATTCTATCACCTTTCCAAGTGTAAACGAATAAATATACTTATGTGCAATGTCCTTCCCTGTCGCCTTTTTCAGTGCCTCGGCATAAAGATCAAGCTGAAGCTTATATCTGTCTGTCAGGATCCTTTCACCATTTTTCCTTGAAACTCTGTCTGTTTTATAGTCAAGAAGTATGATCCCCTCTTTATCTTCGAACCATGCATCTATGATTCCCTGAACCAGAACAGGTTCCGCCCTTCTTGTATCATCATTCATTACAAAAGGCGCTTCTCTAAAGAGAAAACCTTCCTTATCCGCCGCGATCATTCTTTTTGCAAGGTCTGTTTGTAAAAAATTTGCAAAATCTGAAGCAACAAGCGCCTCTCTTTCACCCTTACTTATTTTTCCATTACTTTCAAGTCCATCAAGATAAGTTTCTATACCTGCTTTAGAAATATCACCAGAAAGGTCTATATGTCGCATAACACTATGGTACAGAGTACCTCTGTCCGCACCATTAAAAGCCTCCTCATTTCTTGCAAATTCAGGTACATAGGCTTCCTTTTCTTCGTCGGCATCCTTAAAAAACTGCACTTCTCCAGCTTCTTCTTCGGTAAGCCCAAGCCTTTTTATCTCACTTACCGTATACTTTACCTTTTCATTGACCGCTCTCTCATAAGGATAGTTATACTCCATTTCAGCAGTCAGTTTTCTTAAAAGGCTGGCATTTTCTCCTGCCTCCTCATTTTCACCTGAATTTTCCTTATCTATAGTTTTTTTTCTTGTAAGTTCTTGCTTTGTTTCACTTTTTATAAGAGCCTCAGGCGTAAGTTTTATCAGGTTGAAATGATTACTTTTCCTTAATACTGTCGGCAGAACCAAGTCCATGACCTTGCCGGTCTGAGCAAGCGACAGGTAGTTTGCATGACTTTCTGCAATAGCCGGAAGCTTTTCTGTTATCTTCTTTCCCTGTCCGGTAAGTATGAGCTTATCTATAGCCCTTGTCATGGCGACATAAAGAAGTCTCTCTTCTTCTGCAACAGTGTCCTCATCCGCTTTTTCCGCTATAACGATCTTTGGCAAAGATTTCCACCTCTCCCTGCTTTCAAGGTTAAAGCAGTCAACCCCAATACCGTAGCGGGGGTGAATTATGACAGATTCCCTTGCTGCCGTCTTATTTATGGTCTTGCCAAGCCCTGAAACAAAAACGACCGGAAACTGAAGTCCCTTGCTTTTATGAATAGACATTATCCTTACTGCATCGAGAGTATCAAGCGCATCTGCCTCACCAAAATCAATTCCCTGATCTTTTATCTTTTTTATATACCGGTTGAAATGAACCAGTCCGCGAATACCTGATGCTTCAACTCCCTCGGCTCTTGCAACAAGCATAGCAAGGTTTCGCTCTCTTACAGCTCCTCCAGGCATTGCAGCCACGTAATCTGTAAAGTTTGTTTCATCAAGCACTCTTATTATAAGTTCATGAACAGGTAAAAATGTTGAAAGCCTTCGCATTTCAACCAGAAGGTCCCTAAATTTTACCACCTTTTCGTCGCTGCTCTCAAGTACAAGTTCCCACAGATCTTTGTCGCTCTTATCCATAATACGGAGACTTGCAAGTTCATCCGGCGAAAATTTCCCGACAGGTGAAAGCATTACTGCCGCAAGAGGAATGTCCTGTCTGGGGTTGTCTATAACAGAAAGAAGTGACAGTGCCACCTCAACTTCCCATGCAGAAAAATAACCGGCCGTTGTCTCGCTGACCGCAGGTATCCCTTGGGACATGAGCACTTCCTTGACAGGTTCAGCCCACCCCTTCATCGTTCTGAAAAGTATGGTGATATCCTTGTATTTATACCCTTCCTTATCATGAAGTTCTCTTATCCGCAAAGCAAGCATGTGCCCCTCGTATTCTGCGGCTGGAATCCTTGCCAACTCACTTGCAAGTTCCTCATCATCAGGCTCTATTGACCTGTCGCTTAATATGAATTCGGTCTTATGGTCTCTCTTATCATCTTCAAAATTCCCGCCGGGTACAAGTCTCGCCGCCTCGTCGTACTCAATATTTCCAAAATCTGCATGCATTATATCGTCAAAAACATCATTTACAGGATCAAGCACCTCTTTTCTGCTTCTGAAGTTGTTATGCAGATCTATCTTTCTTTCTTCTCCGGAATACTTATATTTCCCGTATTTTCCTATAAAGAGTTCCGGTCTTGCCTGTCTGAAACTGTAAATACTCTGCTTTACATCTCCGACCATAAAAAAGTCATGCCTGCCTTCATCACTTCCCGCAACCGCAGTAAGTATAAGCTCCTGCATCAGGTTTGAATCCTGGTACTCATCAGTCATTACTTCCTTGAACTCTTCCCTGTATTCTTTCGCCGCCTCCGTAATATTTCCATCCTTGTCCCTGAGTATCCTCAAAGCAAGGTGTTCAAGATCCGAAAAATCCACAAGATTTTTCTTTTTCTTAGCTTCCTTGTAAAGTTCTGAAAATTCTATGGCAAGGTTGCATGCCACATTAACAGAGGCTTTAGTCAGGTTGAAATCTTTCACTGCCTCCTTAATTGGAACTGCCAGAAATTTTTTCTGCAATAATTCCTGAAAACTCTTTTTATAGTCATTGCGGAGTGACTTTACAGTCTCTTTCTTGTCCTCGCAAACTTCGTCAACTTCCTTTGCCTTACCTCCAGGAAGCCTCGCAAACTTATATTCCGCAACAGCTTTCTGCATAGAGTCAATGTCTTTTAACTCTGACATTTTTCTGAAAGTATCCGCTTCATCGATAAGAACCGGCATGTACTGCACAGGTCCCATAGGGCTTTCTGCAATATACATCGCATATTCCGCATTTTCACTTATACTTTTAAGGACAGAGGAAGAAATCTCATGCAAAATCTTTATAGAAGGAAGTTTTTCCATATCTCCAAGGTATTCATCCCTTCTTTCATACAGCCACCCCTCCGGATCTGCAAAGCTTTCTGAATACCTCACAAGACTTTCTATTACTGTTTCAATATTGCCATCTTCCTTGCCTCTTGCAAAATACTCGGCAAAATCAAGGAAATCCTTGTCGCCCTCATTGTATTTTTCTTCGAGAAGCTCTTCCATTACATCTGCCTTAAGAAGCTTTAGTTCATTTTCATCGGCAATACGGACTCCGGGGTCTATGTCCGCTTCCTCATAATGTTCCATGACTACACGCTTCGCAAAGCTGTCTATGGTTGAAATCTGCGCCCTCGCAAGTGCCTGATACTGATCAGAAAGCCTTTTTACAAGGTCAGACTCCGGATCTTTTTTTGTTTCAACTGCAAGCATTTCTGTAAGTCGTTCCGCGATTCTTGTGCTCATTTCGGCTGCTGCTGCTCTTGTAAAAGTTACCACAAGAATTTCATCCACATTTATAGGCGCTACAGGGTCGAGGATCCTCTGCACTATCCTCTCGATAAGCACAGCCGTCTTGCCGGAACCTGCCGCCGCAGAAACTAAAAGGTCACAATCTCTTGCTTCTATCACTTTCCTCTGTTCGTTAGTCCATTTAACGCTCATTCTTCCTCGCCCC
>Ga0256405_10003867_pt1 | contig 29814 bp, 20 predicted proteins | sample RumenRJG_02DNA_FD_189096 | JGI IMG/M metagenome (GOLD analysis project Ga0256405, IMG submission 189096) | Bovine rumen microbial communities from Lethbridge, Alberta, Canada - RJG_02 | ecosystem: Host-associated > Mammals > Digestive system > Stomach > Rumen | place: Canada: Alberta...
AAAGGCCTCGCCCTGGCGCACAACTCTTAAAATCTTTGTTTCCATAATGTTTGTATCAATAAGTCAATGATCGTTTGTCCTTTCGACGATGCAAAAGTAGACAAAAAAAAGAGGTGCATGAAACAACGCCATGCACCTCTGTAGGTAATTCTGTAGGTTCTGTAACTTATTCTGTAAGTATTAGCTGTTTAAGCCGTGCGCTTACTGCTTTTTTATACTCATCGGCCAGTCGCAGCACGCGCTGTTTTGCCCCCTGCTGCTCCCACTTGTCTACGGCCAATCGCATGTAGGGATTATTACGCATGGTGTTTGATATCAGACCCTCGCTGCAACCGAAGTCGCGCTCAAACTGACTCATATTGTCGACATACTTAAAGCAGTCGCGACACACCCCGAATATGACAGCCATCGAGCTGTCGCCCCAGAAGAGATAGCGCACCGCGTCGACACTCTCCACCAGCATCTTCACCTCATACTTCGTCTCACCCTCGGCAACTACGGTCTTACCATTGTCGCCAACGTGAACCTCGCCTTTATCAACTGAGAGATTCACCACCTCGTTGTCGTGTATATCCACGTACGAGCCCTGTACATAAATATTATTCCCTGCCATATCTATACTATTTATTTATCGTTAATACCTACACTGCCGTTGTCGTGAATATCGTTGTAGTTGCCCGTAACGTTCACCACCCTCGGTTCAGTCTGCTCATCGTCAAGATGCGAGAGCGAGTCCACAATATCATCCGGAAAGGGCAATTGGGCACTTGTAAACAACTCGGTAATCACCATCTTTGCAGCCTCGCGCTTAGCCAGATTCTTGCGCTTTGATATCTTCAGATAGCCGCGCATAGCCTTAAGGATATCGTCTTGCGGCGATTTGCGCGCCACTCCAGCCGATAGCTTGTTCAGCTCCGATAGCTTTACCTCGGCCGCTTGGCGCAGAGCCCTCTCTTCAGTTAGTTCACTGTTAAGGCGGTCGATTTTTGTGAGCAGTTCGCCCATCACGTCCATAAATCTCATCAGGTTGGTCTTCTGCTCCAGCTCCTCGTTCATTTGCTCGATTTCGCGATCGAGCATTCGCCGAGCGCCATCCTGCCAATCTTTTAATTCTTTAATATTCAGTTCCATTAATATTTTGTTTTTAATTATTAATATCATGTCGGCTGCATCCGCAACCGGGCGGCAAAATTAAAGAGGGGGTGTCCCAAAAGTCAGGACACCCCACCCTGTATTAACCACAATTAAGAATAAACGATGTGATTTAACAGCATTTTACAGCATTTTCTGGCTACAGATGTGGTCGCGATGGTCAAGGTCATTTTGGTCAAAATGAATTCCGAATCTGTCATTTTGCTCACTATATATAAATAATATATTTATATTATAGTGGCGGTTTTTGACACCTGAAAACGATTTTGACCATCTTGACCATGACCGCCATGACCGCGAAAAAAATCTCGAAAATAGCAGAATCATTCGTTAACCGCAATGCAAATGTGGTACCTTTGCATCGTAAAAATAAAGCTCCCGCGTGCGGGCGTAAAAACTCTCACGTGCGGCCGCAAAAAACATCAAACATCAACCATCTAACATCAAACATTAAAAATTATGGCACTAAAAGTTAAAGCACAAGAGAAGTTGCAGAAGATTGGCACCTATGCTGGCAAGTATCGCTACATTATGATGCCTGAGTTGTACACCAGTCTGAGTCAGGACAAGGTGATTAAGGAGGCTGCTCTGCGTAGCGGCGTTAGCAAGGGAATCATGCAGGCATGCTGGGATGCGGCCGGTGAGGTTATCAAGGCGTGGGCCACCGAAGGCCACTCCGTAGCGCTGCCAGGTCTGGGCACCATGCGATTCGGACTGCGCGCCAAGAGCGTTGAGAAGGTAGACGAGGTTAAGGCAGGCCTCATTACCAGTCGCCGAATCATCTTCACCCCTGCCGTTGAGCTGAAGGATGAGTTGGCTGGTACTGCCATCCAGATTACCTGCTACGACCGCGATGGCAAGGAGGTGAAGCGCGTGACCAGCACCGACAGCGGCGAGATCGAGGATCCCGAGAGCGGAAATCAGAACGGTGGTGGCAATGGCGGCGGAAACACCCAGCCATCGGGTGATGTACCTGGAGAGGGAGATTAAGCGTGCGGGGCGAAAGCCCCAACGCTTAAAGGTAAAAAGTTGAAAAGGTAAAAAGGTAAAAAATTGAAGATTATGACAAAGAGAGAAACCATTAAGTTCATCGTACAGATGATTGCATCTATCGCAACGGCGATTGTAACGGCCCTTGGCGCCACATCGTGCATGGGAGTGTAGTTTTAGGTAGCTATGCTGTTGCGCAACCGATTGCACGCAGTAACTAACAGATTTTAAGTCGTTTGGAGAATAACCAAGCGGCTTTTTTCATATCTTTGCACCGGAAATAATTAGATAACTAAAAGCGTATGAGAAGATTTTACTCCACATTGATGTTTTTTCTGATTGCTATCACATCGATGGCGCAAGGGTGCCCCGAAAATTACAAGGGCGTTATGCTGCAGGGGTTCTATTGGGACTCTTTTGATGATACACAATGGAATGCTTTAGAGAAACAAGCTAACGATCTTGCTACAAGTTTCGATTTGATATGGATTCCGCAAAGTGGTAATTGCGGCGGTTCGTCAATGGGATACGATGATCTCTATTGGTTTACTAATTATAGCAGCTCATTTGGTAATGAGAAACAGCTGCGTTCCATGATTAATACTTTTAAGGAAAAGGGACTTGGAACTATTGCCGACGTGGTGATTAATCATCGCCGTAACTTATCGTCGTGGACTGATTTTCCCGCAGAGACATACAATGGAGTAACCTATCAGCTTACGTATAATGATATATGTAGCAATGATGAAGCTGCAAAAGAGCATCAGGTGGGGCCGAATAAGGATACTGGCGAAGGCTGGGATGGTATGCGCGACCTGGACCACAAGAGCGAGAATGTACAGACCAATGTAAAGGCTTACCTGAAGTTCCTGCTTAACGACCTGGGTTACACCGGTTTCCGCTACGACATGGTGAAGGGCTATGCTGCTGAATATACCAAACTGTATAACGAAGACAGCCAGCCACAGTTCTCTGTAGGTGAGTATTGGGATAGTTCTGCAAAGATCCAGAACTGGATTGATGGTACCGACAAGACAAGCGCTGCTTTCGACTTTCAGTTCAAGTATGTGGTTCGTAACGCTACCGACAAGCAGGACTGGTCGTACCTGAACAAGCAGAATGATGGTAACTGGCCTCTGGTAAGTACTAACTTCCAGGAGGGTAGCTATCGCCAGTATGCCGTTACTTTTGTTGAGAACCATGACACCGAGGTGCGTCCTGATGGCAGTTCAAACGGCCCTCTTAAAAAAGACACTCTTGCTGCCAATGCTTATATGCTGGCCATGCCGGGCACACCCTGTGTGTTCCTAAAGCACTGGCAGACTTATAAGGCTGAGATTAAGGCGATGATTGAGGCCCGTAAGTTGGCTGGTATCAGCAATACCTCGAGCTATGCCAGATACAGCAATCCTAATGTGACAGCTTATTATGCTAACACGATCGACGACAAACTGTTGGTTGTGGTGGGTAATGAAGGTAAACTTACTCCTGAAGCCGATAAGTGGACCAAGATTCTTTCTGGCTATCACTATGCCTATTATCTGGCTAAGACGATGGAGACAGCCTGGGTTGATAAGGGCAGTGGCGATTTTACTGATGCCTTTGATGTGGTGCTGACTGCCGTATCGGCTGATAATGGGGCAAAGCTGGTATATACCACCGATGGCTCTGAGCCAACGGCAACAAATGGTACCAAGGTGGATTCTGGCTCAAGCATTAAGATTGAGAACACCACAACACTTAAGGTTGGACTGTTGGTTGGAAGTACTGTTAGTGGTATTATCACAAGAGTATTTACATATACAGAAAAGGAGCCAGAACCAACTATCGAGATTCCTGATTTCTGTAAGGTTAACGAGGGTGAGGTTTGTGCATTCTTTGAGGCTCCTGCTGCTTGGGATAATACAATTTACTGCTGGGCATGGTCAGACTCTCCTGCCGAAAACTTTACTAGTAAGACGGGGTCTTGGCCTGGTGTGGCTTGCGAATATCTGGGCGATGCTAAGGATGGTAACAAGGTCTGGAAGTGGACATGGGATGGTACTAAGCAGAAGAACTCATCGGCCACCCAGCCTGCAATGATTATCTTCAGCAATCACGGAGCACCTCAGACTGCTGACTTGGTATTTAAGAATGGTGGATATTATACTAAGGATGGTCTGTATGATGTTGTAACACCTACCGGCATTCGTGCCATCAGTGCTGATGTACAGGAGTCTACAAAGGTTTATACACTTGACGGACGACTGGTGCGCACAGCTCCTAAAGGCAGCGATGCCCTCAGCGGATTGGCCAAGGGCATATATATTGTAAACAAGAAGAAGTTCATATTGAAATAATTGGTTATTAGTTAGTGTTTAAGTAGGGCGCGGACTACAAACCATAGGTGTAGTAGGCAGGTTTGTACGCGTCCGTAGTGATGCTCCATCACCCTATATCGCTCCCAGAGCGATTCGCGGTGGTGGAGCGTTGTTTGTCCCTCCTCGGTATAGTTGGCTACAACCATTTTTAAGTTCAAGAGTGGTATGTTTTCTTTCTCTGCAGCTTTCATCACACGAATGCACCAGTCAACATCGGCCGAGTAGCGGTATTGCATGTCGTAAGGTGTGGCGATAGCGAAATCGGTACGGGCATAGAATGCCTGGTGGCATACCAGCATGCCCTGGCGGAACGATTTCCATGTCAGGTTTTCAGGTGGAGACAGTCTGCGATGATGCAGGAACCGTCCCTCGCCATCTACGATGTCGGTGTTGCCATACATGACCGCTGGAAGCTGGGTGTTGGGTGATGGGTGATGGGTGTTGGTGGCTGCTTCGGCAATTTTGCGGGCTGTGTCGGGGGTAGGGAGGAAATCGCCAGCGTTTAGAAAGCACACGTAGTCGCCATCCAGTGAGCGCAAACCTTTGTTCATTGCATCGTAGATGCCCTTGTCGGGCTCGGATGTTACTTGTATGCGGTGCCCGTTCTCGGCAGCGTTCGATCGGGCGATGTAGTCATCAACCAACTTCATAGTGTTGTCGGTCGATGCACCATCAATAATAAGGTGTACTATATTTGGATAGTCCTGCTGCATAATACTATCGAGAGTGCGCTGCAGTACTTTGGCGGCATTGAATGTGATGGTAACGTATGTGATGCGTATCATAGGTTATAGTGTTTAAAGGCCATTGCCTGGTGATAAACATCGAGATATTTCATTGCCACACTCTGCTGCGAATAGTTATGTGTCACCTTGTGGATAGCGTTTTCACTCAGTGCTCGGTAGTCGGCCTCGTTTAGAATCCAACTGATTCCGCGAGCCAGATCCTCTGCATTGCGATACTCGGCCACGTAGCCGTTCTTCTTTTGATCAATCTCCTCGGGAATGCCACCCACTCTGAATCCTACGCAGGGTACACCGCAGGCCATGGCCTCCATAATGGTGTTAGGCAGATTCTCGGATAATGATGGTAACACAAATAAATCTACAGAGTTATACACATCCACGATGCGTTGTTCTTCGTTAACATAACCAAGTGGGTATGCTTGGAGCGGCAACTGTGCCACGACCTCCTCTGCATGACCGCCCAGAATAACTACACCGGGCTTCTCACCATTGCTGTTGGCCAACTGTTTGCAGGCCTCTATAAGGTAGCTCATGCCTTTGTTTTCGTTGGTTACTCGTTGTGAGGCAAAGAGTATCAGCTTCTTGTCGTTGGGCAGACCTAAACGCTGGCGAGCTTCCTGCTTATTGCTCTTCTTGTAAATATGTGTGTCGATACAGTTGGGCACACTGGTTATCTTCTGTCCGCTGAGCAGGGCGCTCTTCTTGGCTTCTTGCTCCAGCCATCTGCTGCAGGCCACGTAGTAGATGTTCTCATCTCGTGCCATAGCTAACTTCTTCTGCCATGTCTGGTAGGCCAGATCGTGGCTTGAGCCATTACCTGGCAACAGACGGCAGTTGCTGCAGCCAGTGGTGAACTTTCGACAGCTGAGTGTTACGTGACATATACCTGTGGCAGGCCAGATGTCGTGCATCGTCCATACCACGGGTTTACCACTGCGAAGAATCTTGCGGATATTGCTTAGCGACAACATGCCTTGGTTAATCCAGTGCAAGTGGATGATATCGGCCTCCTTAAACTCGCGTAGTTTTGTTATATCAGTACCGGCGTTGGCTATATCTACCTCGAAAAGGTGTTTCTTGCTGAAATGCAGATGGCAGAAAACCACCAGTCTCTCCCAAAGGAAGTTCCAGCGTTTCATAGGCGACTTGGGCAACTCTGCTACCGTAAGCGTGTCGGTTTCTTTTTCACGCACCAGCATCTTTGCCTTTACACCATTATTTATCAGAGCCTTCATCAGTCGGTTGGCTGCTACAGCCGCACCGCCTGTCCGCTCGCTTGTATTTACTATCAGTATTTTCATTCTGGCTACAAAGGTACGAATAAGTGAGAAGAAAACCAAATAATATTTGAGTTTTCTCGAACGAGAGTACTTTCGGGCGTAGCCCAAAGTTACAACAAGTTTTGTTAAAACCAAGTAAAAATACGTAAATAATTGTTGTGTGCGTCCACAATAGCTTGACCTAGGTCAATAATAATGTTAAAAATTACACTTATACTGCTAAAACATTTGGTGGATTCAAAAAATCGTCGTACCTTTGCATCGTCAAAAGGTTAATAGATTAGATTGTTTTAGGTTAGTAGTAATATTTATAGTTTTAGGTTTTTAGTTATTGGTAAAAGAAAGTTTTCAACAGTGGGATAACTGGAGGTCGCTGTGAAGCTCCCTTTTAAACTTTCAAATTTTTGGTCCTGTTGGGCTGAAAATTTCTTTTTATAGAAAAGGATTTTTAGTTAAACATAGGCTTTTGTAATGCCACAGCTCGTGAGGGTTGTGGCATTACTCTTTTCTGTCCTATGCTTTTTCAATCAGCACCACAGCATAAGCCGAGATACCTTCCTCGCGACCGGTAAAGCCAAGCTTCTCGGTAGTGGTAGCCTTGATAGAGATGTCGTCTTCATCGCAGCCGATAACCTTGGCCATACAAGCCTTCATATCAGGTATGTGTGGGTTCATCTTTGGGCGCTCGGCACAGATAGTGGCGTCGATATTTACCAGCTTGTAGCCCTTTGTAGCTATCAGCTCGATGGTCTTCTTCAGTATCACCTTACTGTCCATACCGTCGGTAAACTCGGCTGTATCAGGAAAGTGGTAACCTATGTCACGCATATTGGCAGCGCCAAGCAGTGCATCGCAGATGGCGTGCAGCAGCACGTCGGCATCGCTATGACCAAGCAGTCCTTTACTATGTTCAATCTTTATACCGCCCATCCACATGTCGCGGCCCTCTACTAACTGATGGACATCAAAGCCCATTCCAACTCTAATCTTCATATTCTCTAAATTCTTAAATCTTACTTTCTAAACAAGTCCTTTATTCCGTCCATATCAAACGTCAGTGAGAATCGCAGTGTCTGATCGAGCGGATTACTGCGGGCTGTAGAGATAACGTAGCCTACATCCAGAGAGAACACGTTCATCTTGAAGCCGCCACCAACGGTGAAGTATTTAAGGTTACCCTTCGACTCGTCCTGATGATGATATCCAGCTCGCAGCGAGAACTGGTCATGATAAACATATTCTGCACCTATGCTCCACTGTATCTCTCTCATCTCCTCGCTAAATCCGCCAGGAGCGTCGCTAAAGCTCTTCAGCATACCGCTTATGGCGCTGATGTCGCTGTACTCGCGACGAACACGGTCCTGATAGTCGCTGTTGCTCTCGCCTTCCTCCTGTCTTGGTACTGTTGGAACCAGCAATTTGTTGGCATCTGCCGATATTGAGAAGCGGTTGTACTCATCTACAGGCACCATCAGCGATACTCCTAAGCGCATATTGGCAGGTAGGAATTGACTCTCGTCGTCGCCATAATAACTAATCTTACTACCGATGTTCGACAGGTTTAAACCAATGCCTAACTGACATTCACGACTGCCTAACATCAAATAATTATTATAGTACATTGCCAGGTCGGCAGCAAAGGCCGAGGCTGGTTTCGAGTCCTCACTGTAGTCATAGCGAAGGTCGCTGTAAATCCAACGTATTCCTGCTGCAAGTGATAGTTTCTCGCTCAGCATCATAGAGTAGGCTGCATCTATCGACATCTCGTAGGGCTTAACTGTCATGCCATCGCTGGCTATCACCTCGCCTAATGAGAAGTAACGTACAGAACCAGATATGGCCGAGTAGTCGCCTATGCGGTAATAGCCTGCCAGATATGCAAGGTCGATATCGTTTACCAGTTGACGTAGCCATGGGGTGTAGTTAAGTGCTATGCCTGCACGACTGATACAGAATGGGTATTTTGCCGGGTTCCAGTACTGAGAGTTAACATCAGGATCGGTGGCGGCACCTACATCGCCCATACCAGCTCCACGAGCATCAGGAGCAATGGTCTGCGATATTACTGCGTGTTCAACAGGGTTGAACATCACGGTCTTCTCGTCTTGAGCACTTACGTGTAAAGGTAAAAGGGCAAGAAGGTAAAAAGATAAAATACTTTTCTTCATTTTAATTATTGCTCTTAATAAGTAATTTAACTGTTTTTGATTCGTTGCCGTTCAGGCGGAAACGACACAGATACAATCCTGTGTGCAGTCTGCTGCCGCCGGCCACATTCAGATTCCAGTCTAAGGTGAATGTATCGCCCGACGGAACTAAGGTCTCAGTCTGTCGCCATACCTGTCGACCAGAGGTGTCATAAACATCGAGAGTGACATTTATCTCGCTACCAGTGCGGTTGTGGGTTATCACAAACTGTGTACTGCTGTTAGCTGGGTTATTTGTACAGGTAACATTAAACTCGGTTCCGGCATCCTCAGTCACCTCGAATGCCATCTCTACTGTCGACGAGTTGTTAAATATGTCCCATGCTCTGAACTGCAGTTTGTGCATGCCAGGACTAAGCTCTGGAATGCTGAAGCCTAAGTTGCCCGAACGATAGTCGCCAAAGTCAAACTCAAAGTAGTCGTTCAGATTGTAGGTCTTGGTAGGATCTGCGTCGATAACCAGTTCCAAGTCGTGACCTATGCTGCTTCCCGAAGCGTTTATTCCGCTGTCGTCATAAAGCTCTGCAAAGAAATATGGCGTTGGGTTAACCTTATCGCCGTTCTTAAATGCTTTTGAATTCAGATAGCAGTATACCGATGGACCGATAGAGTCGGTAAGTGCCGTCTGACTTCCTATCAGTTCAAAGCTCTCATTCTCACCATGTGCGGTCTGTGTTCTGTCGCTGCTCATGGCGTAAAGTGTCATAAGTCCGCTACCGTCGGTATAGCTTATATCCTTTGGCACAGCGAATGTTACGCTGAATCTGCCGTCGGCAACGCTGTCGGCTCCTTGATATAATGTCTTGGTGCGGTCTTTGTAAATAAACGGCTCGTCGGTTTCTGTCTGGTCATTCTGGCGGCAGGTGATAGTCTCTTCGGCATCTCTTACTGTTAGTGTCACCACTCCGTTAAAGCTGGTGTCTACATCGTCGTCCTTTATGATGTGGCCAGATACTCTTACCACTGAGCCTGCAGCCAGTTTTATTCCTACGTCGGCGGGTAGTCCGTTAATGCTGTCTACCACAATCTCCTGTTGTGGTGTGGCCAGATGCAATGCCGGGTCGCCCAGCAAGGTGTACTGCAGTTTGTTGCATGTCAGGTCGCTGCCTTTGCTCACCAACTCGCATTTTGCCAATCGTGCGGCTTCACCTATCGATATGCCAGGGGTAAGTACGTAGTTGGTAAAGGCCATGTGCATCACCTCGTTATATGTTGCGTAAACGGTTCGTGTGGTACCGAAAAATGCCACGCCACCGCCTTTACGGCTCAGTATCACAGCCTCACCTATGTTATCCTCCTGTCCGTCGAAAGGCATTATGTCGCACGAAGCTGTAATCCACAGCGGCAGGTATTCTGATTGCGAATCCTCAAAGTCCTTCAGTTTCATTACAAACTCGTGGCTCATGGCATAGGCAGCACCATGTCCGCAGTAGTTCATCATCAGAGCTCCGCTCTGTATCTGCTGTTTTATCAGTCGTGTAACGTCGGGATAGCTGTAGCCAGTCGACGATGATGTGCGCTGGTAGGCATCCCAGTATATCTTATTGACATTGTAGTGGGGATAATTCTGTTCTATCATTGTGGCCACCTTGTCGGCTGTCTTCATGTGCGAGTTCTGGTTGCCGTCGTCGCCCATCATGCATATCTCGTTCTGCCAGTTGCCGGCATGCTCGTTGTAAGCGTAGCTTATAATCTTGTCAACCAACGTTTCTGCGTCGTTGGTGGTACGTATCGGCAGTCTACCCACAGCCACGTCGGGCTGTCCTGCGTAGGTAATGTTACTATCGCTGCCTTTCTGTATCACCTCCTCGTCGTCAAGCAGACAATAGAAGTCGTCACTCACGTAGCAGTTTACCTGACTGAAAGAGTTCTCGCTCTCGTAGCATAGCAGATAGTCGTCGGCATCATATCCGCTCCACTCGGCGGTTTTCATACGGTTGTCCCATCCGCCGTCGCCAAACAGCAACAGATAGCGTGGCTTCTCACTGTCGTTGGTAGCGCGGTCATACATCATTTTCATATATCGGCGGTAGGCCGTGGCATCGGGTGTTCCGCTGCTGTATTCGTTGTATAGTTCATCGGCGGGCACTATCCTCACCGTCATTCCGTCGTGCTGTTCGTGGTGAGTCTTAAGTCTCTCGGCCTGTGCCAGTGTCTTTTGCGATGTAGGGATTATTATCACCATGTCAACAGCAGTGTCGGCATGGTGGTCTTGGTTTGTAATGCGGTACATGTATTCCGGCTCAGGCAGCGTATTGAGCTCCAGTGGGGTAGGGTCGTCATGCTGCAGGTCGATGTAGTCTAACCTCATGTTCCCACCCGATGTTTGGGTGATACGTATGGTGTTCTGAGCCTTTAATATGCCCTTTATCTTGTACTGATACAGTTCTTCATCGGCTTTGGTATAGGTGTCGAGCGAGACTTTCTTACTTATGGTTGCCACAATCGAGTCGTTCACCTCGATGGTTGCCGCGTAGTCATCGTCGGCTGTCAGTGCTATGCCTATTCGTCCGTCGGTACCTGTGGCTTTCAGTATGTACACCTGTGGGGTTCCAATGCTGAACAATGTCTTGTCAAACAGGTTGCGCCCGCCGTGATACCACGAGTAGTTGTCTACCTCATACAGATGGTGGTAGTCGTTGTTTGCAGGATAATTGCTTGACACCAGTGTGGCGCTGTCGGTTGATAACGGCTCGTCGTCACTCTCGGTGATGAAGTAATAGCCATAGTCGGAATAAGGATTGCGTGTGCGTTCTAGTGATTTCTGCAGGCTCCATGTTACGGGACCTGTAGCATAGAACACTCTCTTGCCGTCTATGGTGCATGTGGGAACTTCCTTCAGGTCGTCGGTAGCTGTAAGATAATCGCCTGTAAGCTTCTCGGGTTGCAGTGCACCGCCGTAGCCGTAAATCTTAACCTTGCTCGGATTACTGAATCCAGCCTTCTTTATAAGTGCGTCTGATAGCTGATAGAATCCGCTCTCTGGCACACGTATCTTAGCCCAATTCCCCTCGCGGAGCACAGAGTGTTCCGCATACCGCCCCTCAGCCCTGACCACCAGACCTAAGGACATTAGGAGCAGGCCTAAGATAAGTCTACCAATAATCCTCACTGTAATAAGAACGCAGGAAAAGGTAATTTATTGTTTGACTATCTATTTATGACATTGTCATTGCCTCTGCCTTATTAGCGCTTTAGCTTCTTCAGATAGTCGGAAGGAACATCGCCGAACTCTTCCTTGAAGCAGCGGCGGAAGTAGTTGATGCTGTTGAAGCCCGACATGTAGGCCACCTCAGAGATGGTATATTTGCCCTCCATCATCAGTCTCTCGGCATATTGCATCTTGTATTTGCGGATGTATTCTATGGTAGAGAGCCCCGTTAGCGACTTCATCTTACGGTAGAGTGTGCTGGTGCTCATGCACAGTTTCTCTGCCAGATAGTTCACATCAATCTCACTGGAGATACGCTCGTCGATATACTGGTTCAGGGTGTTGTAGAAGTCCTGGTCAATCTTGCTCAACGACTCTTTGAGAATAGCTTGTTTCTCAGTCTGATCGTTCTGTACGGCTGAAGCTGTGAGCACACTCGACAGGCGTTGGCGCTGCTTCAGCAGGTTTTTGATTCGACTGGCCAACAGTGAGTGGCTGAAAGGTTTGGTGATATACGAGTCGGCACCAGAGTCATAGCCCTCTTCTTTGGCTGTCAGCGAGTCTTTGGCTGTCAGCAGGATGATGGGGATATGACTGGTGTTGAGGTCGTTTTTGAGTGTGCGGCACATCTGGTTACCATTCATATTGGGCATCATCACGTCGCTGATGATGATATCGGGCAGAATCTGCTGTGCCATCGTCAGGCCCTCTTTTCCGTCAGAGGCAGTGTGGATGGCAAACTGATCGCTGAACGACTCTTCGATATAGTCGCGTATATCCTTATTATCCTCTACCACCAGCATCGTTGGCATCTCGCTGTTTTCAATGCCAGTCTCTGACATATCAATCAACTGTTTGGGAGATTCTGATTCTTGTGGCTCTGCATGCAGGTCGTCAGGGTAGTTATAGTCGGCTTGCAGGGAGATAGAGAAGCAGGTGCCCTCGCCAGTTGTACTATTTACCTTGATGCTAGCATGGTGCAACTCTACCAGGCTCTTCACCAGTGATAGTCCGATGCCTGTGCCCGACACCTGATGTTCGCCGCCAGCTTGATAATAGCGTTCAAACAGGTGCGACAGCGCCTCTGGTGCGATGCCGTAGCCTGTGTCAGCTACGGAGATATTCACATCTTTGTCTTTTTGGTCAATGGTAATCGTAACTTCGCCTTTCTCCGTATATTTGATGGCATTCGATACCAGGTTGTCTACAATGATGGTGATGACCTCCTTGTCAAACCACATCTCAATGTGGTTTTGTGGGGCCAGGAACCGGATATTCAGACTGTCCTTGCGGTTCAGTTCCTCATATTTCAGGCATACCTCTCTGACAGCTTCTACAATATTGCCTTTCGCTACGCATAACTTGCGGTTCTGGGTCTCCATCTTGCGGAACTCCAGCAGTTCGCTAATCAGATTGTTCAAGCGTACGGCACTCTGGTGGATAACTGCCAGGCGATGCTTGGCTTTCTGTGGGATATCGCTGTTTTTAGCCAGATCTTCCAACGGACCTATGATCAGCGTCAGTGGTGTGCGCAGTTCGTGGGTGATATTGGTGTAGAACCGCAGGCGTTCTTCGTTCAGACTCTGTTGGTGCTCATGCTCACGCTTCTCCGACATGAGCAGGTATTCCAGTCGGAGGCGGTGCTTGTAGGCATTCAGCAGATACACTACCAGCGCAATGATACAAAGGATATAGAACGACCACGCCCACCATGTAAGCCAGAAGGGTGGGGCTATGTCAATCTGCAGTTCGGCATATTGTTCGCCCCATTCCTGATTCCTCAGTCGGCAGCGTACCTGCAGCAGGTAATTACCTGGTGGCAGGTCGCGGAAGGTGATTTCATTGTCGGCTGTTGTCTGCCAGGCTTCTTTGCCAAGTCCCTTGATGCGGTATGAATATTCTACTTGGTCTGCCAATGAGTAGTCCTGAATGTTAAATCGTATGTGGAAGATATCCTCCTTATAGCTCAGCGACAGGCGGTCCTGACCTATCAAAGACAGGGTGCTGTCGGTACCTTCTTTATCGTTCATAAAAAAGGTGATACCTGTGATGTACACCTCGGGCGTCTCTATGTGGGCCATGACATGTTCTGGCGAGAAACGGTATAGACCTGATGACGAGCCGAAATAGATATTCTGCTCTTGATCCTTTGCCACAGCGCCGCTATGGAATACGCCGTTCAGGAAATTCTCATTGTGTCCGTAGTTGGATATGGTTTCGCTGGCAGCGTGCTTGCAACTGATACCTTTGTTGGTGCTCACCCAGATGTTGCCTTTACTGTCTTCAGCTATAGCATGGATGTTGGCATTCCTGAGCCCGTTGGTTGTAGAATAGATCGTGTAATGCAGGTCGTTGGCATTCTCAAAATGTACCAGACCTTCGGCGGTGGCTATCCACATCGTACCCCGATGGTCCCGTAGAATCTGACTGACGGTATTTGATGGGAAGTTCTCTGAGGTGTTGAACCGTTTCAACAGGCGGTAATTAGCATCGTAGATCTCAAGACCTCCACCAAAGAAACCTATCCATATCCTGCCTTTGGTATCTTTCTGTATGGCGCGTACATCATTCAGAAACTTGAAGGTATGCTTGGCTTTCGCCTCAAGGGTGGTCATATCCACCTCGTAGAGACCATTGCTGGTGCCTACCAGCATCACGTTGTTCTGCTTGTCCTCCAAGAAGGTGCGCACGTCTACAATGTGAGATGGGAGCAGCTTCTTGAATGATTTCTCCTGAGGGGTCCATACATAAGCGGGATAGCGGAAGTTACCTAACCAGAGTCGACCTTTGGAGTCGCGATATGATGTTTGTATCGTACTTAACTCGTTCTGCTGGTATGTGGCAATCTTCTGTCCGTCGGGCGAATAGACTTCGATACCCTTGCCGTCGGTGCCTGCCCAGATATGCTGCTCGCTGTCGAGCACCACACTCAGCACACTCATGGCATTGGTGTTTTTCTCTTTAAGATAGGTGGCGTGGGTGACATTGGTGAATGCATTCTGGCGAGGCATAATCACGTTGACACCTGCTCCAAACATACCAGCCCACACATTGCCGAAGCGATCTCGCATCAAACAACGTATGGAGTTGCCGCTCAGGTTGTCGCTATGATCTCCCTCGGTGATATAACTGATTGTTGGCTGATTGTCGGGCGAGAAAAGGCGCCTTGAAAGGTCTATGATGGCTATACCGCCCTGTTCGGTAGCCAACCAGAGGTTCTGGTCAAACTGTTTGATGTCAAAGATGCGGCGGTTCAGTCGTTCGTTGTCAACGAAATGAATGAAGTTGTTGTTCAGCGGGTCATACAGGTCTAAGCCATTATCCGTTCCAATCCAGATATTGTCGTTCTTATCCTTGAAGATGCAGTGTACATCATCGCCCGAGAGGGAGTTGTGCTCCTGCGAATGGCTGAAATGGGCTATCACCTTCTGTCTTTTCAGGTCGATGATGCTCATGCCTCCAAGTACATGACCTATGTAGAGTCGGCCGTTGCCGTCATCCATCACGCACCAGGTCTTATTGCTGCTCAGCCCCTTGACGGTTTCACTATTGTAGTGTGTGAAGGTGCCGGTGGTAGGGTTGAACCGGTCTACACCGCGCCAATAGGTGGAAATCCATAGCTGACCATCGCTGGCAGGATAGAGGCTGGTGATATCGTTGGTAATCAGGCTTCGAGTGTTCTTGTCGTCGTGTTTATAATAGGTAAACAGATTGGTCTCATAATCAAAGGCGCATAGACCATCACGCTGGGTGCCTATCCACATCACTGGCTTCTTGGCATCATCAGCCACGCAGTTCAGTTCATTGCCTGGCAGACCGTTGGTCTTATAGATAGCTTGGAAATTAGAACCGTCGAAACGGTTCAGACCTTCCTCGGTAGCAAACCAAAGGAATCCATATTTGTCCTGGGCTATTCCAACAACATAGTTGCTCGACAACCCCTCTTGGTAGCCCAGTACCTTAATCTCATTAGCTCCCTTGCAGATGGCTGCCATAGCTATCCACAGGCCAATCATGCAGTAGTGTCTCCACCTATCAGTTTTCATACGCATATCTTCCAGACTATGATGGTGCAAAGATACATAATAAATCGTAAAAACAAGCATCACATTTCAATCATTGCATGAATAGTTACTGTATTTGCCCGATTTCTGCCCGCTCTTTTAGCTGTTTGTGTCTATATTTGCAACCCGATTACACCTAAAGGCAAAAGTAACTAACAATTTTATAAGTATTATTAAATTAGTATGTATCAAATGACTAACTATCTAAAGAAGAGTTGGCTAATGATGTTTGCACTTCCTGTTTTGGCAGGAGGTATCATATCATGTAGTGACGACGATGGTTATTCGGCAGTGGATAACCAGGTTCCAACAATCATGTTGCCTTCTGATCATATCCAGACGGAAGCCGGAAGACAGTTCACTATTGAGGGAACAATTAAGGATGCCGATGGTATCAAGTCTATTAATTTGAAGAACGAGGGGATGATGCTCGACAAGACCATCAACCTGCTCGAACTCTATGATGAGCTCCAGACGGAGTACGCATTGAAGTACACTTATCAGCGTAACTATACGAAAGACTGGACCGATGCCAGCTCTTTCCCTGTGCTGATTACTGTTGAGGATGTTGTAGGCAACAAGCAGACTGCTACTGTGACGGTGACAGCTGATGGCGACTTTACACTGCCCAACTTTACCGTGGCTCCTTCAGAAGAGGTAACTGTGCTGGTGGGCCCAAATCCTAAGTTCAAGTTGAACTGCTCTGTATCTGATAATAAGGTATTGAAGAGTATCCATGTGGTCAGCAACGATCTGAAGATTGATGAGACTATCGAGACTGGAAACGTATCAACCTTTGATTTGACCAAGGCTTATCAGTTACCAGCCAATGTCACTGGTAGCTATGATATGACCGTTACCGTCTTCGATACTTTCGACAACGAGACTTCTGTAGCTACCAACATCGTTGTTAGCGAGATGCCCGATTTTGAGAAGATGTATCTGGCTGATGTGGAGTCGGCTGCCGAGCTGTCGAGTGATGTTTTTGGTGTTCCTATGCTTATCGACCATACTGGCGAGTTTGAGTACACCGCTCATTATTACAACCAGAAGGCAGGCACTAAGGTGCGTTTCATCCCTCAGATGACCGATTTTGAGCCTATCTGCTTCGGTCCTGATGCAGAGAATGCCGATCTGCTGGCAAATAATCCCGATGCAGCTCAGGGTATCGTACTCGACAAGGTGGCCTATTATGAGATTAAGTTGAATACTAAGACCGGTAAATATAGCGTGAATACTTATACCCCAGCAGCCCAGACAGTTAAGCTGCATGGTAAGGACTATACTTATCCGCTAACATTGAATGGCACTACCACCTTCGACTTTGGTGATGGTAGTGGCGATCAGCCTGCGCAAATCTGTCTGGCTGGTGCCGGATTGCCCGATGGTGCTGGCAACTGGACTACTAATCAGAACGCTGGCGCTTATATCCTGAATCAGGATGCCAAGAACCCCTATCTGCTCTATCGTGAGGGTACCTACGAGGCTGGCACACAGATTGAGTTCACTATCTCGGCCACTCACTGGTGGGGTTGGTGGCCAGAGCCTTTCTGGCGCTTTGATGGCAGTGATGCTAATGAGAAGAATACGCTGAATGGTGGTGATAACATGAAGAAGATGACTGTTCCTGCTACAGGAAAGTATCGCTTCGAGTTCGATTATCACTTGCTGCGTTCACGTCTCATCCCCGTGAAATAATAAATAAAGTTGACGAAACGAAAAACAGAGAATGTTATGAAAAGATATGTATTAACCATGCTGATTGCCGTGTTTGCACTGGCTCTGAATGCCCAGAACATCACGGTGAAAGGTAATGTAACAGAGAAAAGTACCAACGAGGCTCTGATTGGTGCTACTGTAAAAGTAAAGGGTACAGGACATGGTACTGTAACCGATTTCAACGGCGACTATACCATCAGTGTCGATAAAAATGCCACATTGGTATTCTCGTCAATAGGTTATAAGACAGTAGAGAAGGCCGTCAATGGTCAGAGTGTTATCAACGTAACACTCGAAGACGAGGCTAACGACCTGAACGAGGTGATAGTTATCGGTTATGGTGTTGCTAAGAAGGGCGACCTTACCAGCTCTATCTCTGCCATCAAGGGTGAGAAACTGGAGAAGCTATCAACTGGTAACGTGATGAATGCCCTGCAGGGTCTGGTAAACGGTGTTCAGGTAACTGGTGCTGGTGGTCCTGGTGCTACACCTCGTGTCATCATCCGTGGTGTCTCTACCATCAACGGTTCCGACCCTCTGTATGTGGTTGATGGTATGCCTGTGGGCACAAACATCAACTTCCTGAACCAGAATGATATTGAGTCGATGCAGGTGCTGAAGGATGCTTCGGCCAGCGCTATCTATGGTACACGTGCTTCTAATGGTGTGGTTCTGATCACCACTAAGAAGGGCTCAGCTGGTGCTGCTAAGTTCACTGCTTCGGCAACAGTAGGTTTCCAGACTCTCTCTAAGCCCGATATTGCTGGCGCTGCTGAATATGAGAAGGTGTATAATGCCCGTTATACCAACGATGGTCAGGTGTCGCCTTTCAAGGGTAATGGTAATACCGACTGGTGGGACGAGGTTATCAAGGGTACTGCTCTCCAGCAGAATTATAACTTCGGTTTCTCGGGTGGTAACGATAAACTTATCTACTCTTCAAACATTGGCTACTATCGCCAGAACTCACAGTACAAGACTGGATACTGGCAGAAGCTTTCTGCCCGTTTCTCAATGGAGTACAACTTTAATAAGATTGTTAAGGCCGGTATCGATCTGACACCACGCTATGAGAACTGGGAGAATACCCCAGGATTGCTGGGTGCTGTGATGGGTATGGACCCTACGACACCTGTCTATCGTCCTGAGAGCGAGTGGGATAGCAACCCCTACAGCCATTATGCACGTTCTAACAATAACCAGGAGTGGAATCCTGTTGCCTCTATGAATCGCTTGGATGCCGGTGCCGACGAGTATGGTCTGCTGGCCACACCATTCATCAGCATCACACCTATCGAGGGACTTACCTTCCGTTCACAGTTTGGTGTTAATGCCCGTTTCCGTCTGACAGACGAGTTCACACCAACCTTCTTCATCGATAATCTGGAAAAGGCCGACCGCAACCAGGCAAAGCGTACAGCCGAGAACTGGGTTGACTGGAACTGGACCAATACGCTGACTTATATGAAGACCTTCAACCAGAAGCACAATCTCAATGTGATGGCTGGTTACACTATGGAGCGTTTCCAGAACTACTATCTGCAGGGCTATCGCTATGATATTCCTTCGAATGTAGAGACATTGCGCTATGTAAGTGCAGGTACTGCCGACGACTATGCCAATGGTTACAACTCTTATACCAGTTTGATTTCTTACCTCGGTCGTGTAATGTACAACTATGCTGAGAAGTACTATCTCACAGCCAGCGTGCGTGTCGATGGTTCATCAAAGTTTGCCGAGGGTAATAAGTACGCCACTTTCCCTGCTGTAAGTGCTGCTTGGCGTATCACTGGCGAGAATTTCATGAAGAACCAGAAAGTATTCGACGACTTGAAGATCCGCCTCGGTTGGGGTAAGGTTGGTAACCAGAATATCGACAACTCTGCTTATCTGAGCAGTATTGGTACCATGCGCTATGTGCTGGGCAACCAGATTGTTGTAGGTTCGCAGGTAAGCGGTATCGGTAACCAGAAACTGAAGTGGGAGACTGTAGAGGATTACAATATTGGTATTGATGCAGCCTTCTTGCAGAGCCGCTTGCGTATTACTGCCGACTGGTTCCGTAAGACCAGCCACGACATGCTGATGAAGAAGGATAACCTGCTGCTGCTTGGCTATCCTATGTGGAACGGTCAGATGTGGGAGAACGTAGGTGAGATGCGTGCTACAGGTTGGGAGCTGGGCATCAACTGGCAGGATCGTGCCGGCGACTTCAACTATGGTGTCGGTGTGAACCTCTCAAGTGTTAAGAACAAGGCCATCACCCTGAATGGCGACTATATCTATACCGGTAGTCATAATGGTGATAACATCATCCGTAACGAGGCTGGTAAGCCTATCTCTCAGTTCTATGGCTATACTGTTGACGGTATCTTCCAGAATGAGACTGAGGTACGCTCTTACACCAGTCAGTATGGTGAGCTGATGCAGCCCAATGCCCAGCCTGGCGACTTCCGCTATAAGGACCTGAACCACGATGGTAAGATTACCGAGGCCGACAAGAGCTATATCGGTAATCCATTCCCCGATCTGATGCTGGGTGTTAACCTGAATGCTTCGTATAAGAACTTCGACTTCCTGGCTCAGTTCTACGGCACATTCGGCAATGATATCTATAATCTGAATAAGGATCGTTACTTTGGTACCGATGGTGTGAATGTGATTGCAGGCACTTACGATAAGGCTTGGCGCACCGACAATACCAATACCGATGTTCCTCGTCTCTCAGTAAACGATGCAAACGGCAACCACAACAAACCTTCTACATTCTTCGTAGAGAATGGTAGCTACATGCGTCTGAAGTTGCTCCAGATTGGCTATACCCTGCCTAAGAGTGTGCTTGGTCCAAAGGTTACCGCACGTGTTTCTCTCTCGGCTCAGAACCTCTTCACCATCACTGGTTACAGTGGTATGGACCCAGAGACAGCTGCTATGGGTAGTGTGACCGAGGCTGGTATCGATTGGACAGGCTATCCTAACCCACGCACCTTCCTGCTGGGGGTAAACCTCAATTTCTAATTATTTAAATAGGTATATAGATATGAAAAAGATATTATTTGGCTTGACTTTAGCCGCAGGACTTACGCTGACCAGCTGCTCAAGTTTCCTTGAGGAACCAATTCTGGGACAGCAGGATATGAAGAACTACTTTGCTACCGAGGATGAGTGTGCAAAGCAGGTGGTTGGTTGCTATGCCTATCTGGCATGCGACGATTGGTGGCAGATTTATAAGCATTACGGACTGGTAGATATGTGTACCGACGACGAGTGGATGGGTAATACCACTCAGGAGCCTGGCGACTACCTGCCTCTGAGTCACTATACAGGTAACACCATCGAGGGTGGTAACGCCGTTCAGAATTTTTATCAGTACCGTTGGAAGGGTATCTTACAGTGTAATATAGCCATTCAGAAGATTCCTGAACTCACATTCAACGACGAGGCGTATAAGAATCGTTTGATTGGTGAGGCTAAGTTCTTGCGTGCCTTTATGTTCTTCGACCTGGTTCGCAATTTCGGCGGTATGCCTATCATCGAGGATCTGAAGATGCCAAGTGAGACTCAGGGCATTGAGCGTGCTTCGCTCGAAGAGAGCTATGCTTTCATTGAGCAGGACTTGAAGGATGCCATTGCTGTGCTGCCAGTTCGTTCGGCCTATGCTGAAGCCGATATGGGACGTGCTACCAAGGGTGCTGCCCAGGGCCTGTTGGGTAAGGTATATCTCTATCAGGAGAAGTACAACGAGGCAAAGACCCAGCTCGATGCAGTTATCAGCAGTGGCGAATACGAGCTGCTCGACGACTTTTCTAAGGTGTGGAGCATGGATTACAACAACTCTAAGGAGGGACTCTTTGAGTTCCAGACCAACGAGGATACCCGTTATGGTGTAGGTGAGCGCTTCTCAGTAGTAACTGGTTCACGCGACGACTCTGGTTGGTCGTGGGGCGGTCCTACCAGCAATCTGGAGAAGGCTTTCAAGGATGCTGGCGACGATATCCGTCTGAAGTACACCATCTTGCATCACGGACAGACCGACGTACCAGGCGATCCTACCTGGAACGAGGATAATCCTTATATCATCAGCCCCAGCAAGCATAAGAGTGCACGTGCCAACATGAAACTTTATATTCCTGTTGACCGTCGTCCTTCACCCTACGATGCTGCTCACATCCCCTTGAACTATCGTGTGCTGCGTTATGCTGATGTACTGCTGATGAAGGCCGAGGTTGAGAATGCACTTGGCAATGATGCTGAGGCACAGAAGGCGCTGAATCAGGTTCGCGACCGTGTTAACCTCGATCCTGTTACTTCTACAGGTAAGGCTCTGCGCGATGCTATCCGTCTGGAGCGCCGTCTGGAGCTGGCTCTCGAAGGTAACCGTCTGTTCGACCTCCGTCGTTGGAAGGACGATAACGGTAAGCCTGCCATCTGCAATGTGATGGGACAGAACGGTTCGTTTGTTCGTTACAACACAGTTGAGAGCACCGATGAGTGGGAGATTTCTAACCAGAACGAGGCCTCTAACAAGGGTTATAACTTCGACGAGACTCGCGATCTGCTGTTCCCTATTCCTAATTCTGAGATTACCATGTCGAATGGTAGTATCAAGCAGAATCCTGGTTATAATTAATTGAGATTTCAGGTTTAACTATAGACATGTATTGAGATATGAGACGTACCCTGATAGTTTTTGTGAGTGCAATGATAGCCTTGGCTGCAAATGCACAGACCACACTTCTGGCCGACTTTGAAGACGGCACAGCAGGTAAGTTGAAAATTAACAAGGACTATCAGGGGAGTCTCTTCTCTGTGAAGCCGCGTGTGATGGATAATCCCGTGAAAACGGGTGTCAATACCTCCGACAAATGTGTTGGAGCCACTAATGTAGCCGATGCCGACTGGTGGAAGAACTTTCTGATTCTCGACCTGCAGCAGCCGGTTGTTATCAGCGATGCCAATCGCATCCTTACTTTTATGGCCTATCGTAGCATTCAGCCCAAGGAGATGCGTATAGGCTTTAATACTTCCGAAGAGAGCGGCCAACTGTATCTGGGCAAACTCACTACCGATGGCGAGTGGGAGCGCATAAGCATTGATATGGCTGCTTTTGCAGGGCAGACACTTAAGTCGATCTATATTGTGCTGAGCTGTAACTGGAGCGATCCACGTTCGGGTTGGGGCGAGGCCACCTATTGTTTCGATGATTTTTATATGGGTGCTGGCGAGGCTTTGCCACCTGCCACCATCTTTATCGACGCTACTAAGACTAAGCAGACTATACAGGATTTCGGTGCCAGCGACTGCTGGACTGCCGAATATATCAGCGATTATTTCAGTGCTTCTGAGAAGGAGAATGCTGCACGCTGGCTCTTCAGTCAGCAGTTCGACAGTCAGGGCAATCCCGAGGGTATCGGTTTATCGTGCTGGCGTGTCAATCTTGGTGCCGGTTCTGCTTCGCAGGGTGCAAATAGCAATATCGACGACGAGACACGTCGTGCCGAGTGCTATCTGAATGCAGATGGTACTTATGACTGGACCCGCTGCGACGGACAGCAGTGGTTTATGAAGCAGGCCAAGGAGTATGGTGTCGATCACTTCCTGCTTTTCTCTAATTCGGCACCAGTATATTTTACTAGATCGGGAAAGGCCAATACCAACGGGCAGGGTATGAAGTGCAATCTGAAGGATGATTGTTACGACGACTTTGCTGAATTCCTCGCTACTACTACTGAACATTTTGTGGATGCTGGCTATCCCGTTACCTATATTGATCCCGTGAACGAGCCACAGTTCGACTGGAAGGATGGACAGGAAGGCTCGCCTTGGGAAAACTCAAATATATCCGACCTTGTCAAGGAACTTGATAAGAGCATGCAGAGCCGTCAGCTTTCTGCGAAGATCTTGATTCCAGAAGCCGCCAAATGGACCTGCCTTTATGGCGGAAATGAGGCGCGTGCCAACAATCAGCTGAAGGCTTTCTTCGATCCGGGAAGTACGACCTATGTGGGCGATTTGAAATCGGTGGCCAAGGTGGCTGCAGGACATAGCTACTGGACTTTCCGTACAAACAGCGATTTGAAGGATATCCGTCAGCAGGTAAGCGATGAGGCTGCGAAATATGGTGTTGACGTGATGCAGACAGAGTGGTCGATGCTCGATGCTGCTCCTGAAACATCGGCTGCATTCCCTGCCACCTACGATGCTGCCAGCAAAATGGATATCGCCCTCTATATGGGAAAACTTATTCATAGCGATCTTGTTTATGGAAATATGACAGGTTGGTCGTATTGGACAGCCTTTGCCCAGGAGAAGTGGAGCCAGAAAAACCGCTTTTATCTGATTCGCATGAACGCTAAGGGCGACACTGGTGAGGAGAGCTATGGAGATATCAAGAACGGTGGTACACTCACAGCCGATAAGAACCTCTGGGTTTTGGGCAACTACAGCCGTTTTATCCGTCCAGGCTTCAAACGTCTGGAGGTGGATGGAGCTGACGAACTCAACGGCCTGATGTCGTCATCGTGGCTCTCGCCCGATGGTAACACGCTGGTTTCAGCTCTTGTTAATATGAGTCGTGGCAGTCGTCATGTCAACCTTGCGCTTTCAGGTAGTCAGATAACAGGTGTAAAAACCTATGTGACTGATAAGGAGCACGACTTGCAGTATGATGCAACACTCAGCGATGCCGCTGATATGGAGATCCCGGCTCGTTCAGTTGTCACGGTGGTGATGTCTCTTGGTCAGTCGAGTGGCATTAGTGATGTTAAGGCTCTGCCAACAGTCAATGATGGTAAGATATGGTCACTTAGCGGTCGCCAAGTAAATAATCCACAAAAAGGTCTATTTATCAGAAACGGAAAGAAATACATATTGAAATGAAACACTATATCAGCTTATTGATGCTGGCAACTGCTATGGGGTGCCAAGCTCAGACATTTACAATTCAGACTAATGAGCCTCGCCAGACGATTCGCCATTTTGGCGCTTCAGATGCCTGGTCGATGCAGTTCATTGGCCTTTGGGACAATGAAGCAGAGCAGCAGAAGGTGGCCGACTGGCTCTTCTCTACCGAGAACGATGCTCAGGGACAGCCCCGTGGTATCGGTCTTTCGGTGTGGCGTTTCAATCTGGGAGCTGGTAGTGCTGAACAGGGCAAGGACTCGCAGATAAATCCAGGTACTCGTACGGAGTGCTTCCTCACCAAGGATGGCACCTACGACTGGACCAAACAGGCTGGACAGCGCAAATTCCTAAGACTCGCCAAGGAACGTGGCGTGCCTTATTTCTTGGCATTCCTGAATTCCGCTCCAGTATATTTCACTCAGAACGGACTGGCCACTAATACTGGTCGCGGAGGTAATATCAACCTGAAGGATGACTGCTATGATGATTTTGCTAAGTTCATGGCTACGGCTGTAAAGGGCATCGAGGAACACGATGGCATCCACTTTGATTATCTCTGTCCAGTGAACGAACCTGATGGTCATTGGAACTGGCTGGGCCCCAAGCAGGAAGGTTCGCCTGCCACTAATCGGGAGATAGCCCGACTGGTGCGTGAAACAGGTAAGGCTTTTAAAAAGCAAGGTCTCTCTACCCAGATTATTGTCGATGAGTCGAGCGATCTGCGCTGTATGCTGGCTACCCACGAGACTAACTGGGAGCGTGGCTATCAGATACGTACTTTCTTCTCGAAGGACAGCGTGAAAACGTATTTAGGTAATGTGCCAAACGTACCGAAATTGATGGTGGGACATAGTTATTGGACCAATACCCCCGTACCTTATATGCGACAGATTCGTGAACAGTTGCGTGATTCTATCGCGAAGTATGGTTTGAAGTTCTGGCAGACAGAACTTTGTATCATGGGTAATGATGAAGAGATTGGTGGTGGCGGTGGTTACGATTTCTCAATGAAAACCGCTCTTTATGTCGCTCGTGTCATCCATCACGACCTGGTGTTTGCCGATGCCGAGAGTTGGTCGTGGTGGCGCTCTGTTGGCGAGGATTATAAGGACGGTTTGATTCGCGTCTATACCAAGGATGGCATGAAGAGCGGTTATGCTGTTGATTCACGCCTGATGTGGGCACTTGGCAACTACAGTCGTTTCATTCGCCCAGGTGCTGTGCGTTACGAGGTCAGCTCATCGGCCGATTTCGATCCGTATGGCGTGATGTGCTCAGCCTATCGAAATGCCGATGGCAGCTGGGTGGTAGTGGCCATCAACTACAGCGAGGACCTGAAGCCTCTGTCACTTGGTTTCTCTGATGCATCCAAGGCACAGTGGCAGATGTATCGTACATCCGATGTCTCAGGCGAAACACTCAAGCCCGTTGGTGTTACCTCTGGTGCCGTGCAACTCGCCCCCCGCAGCATCACCACCTTCGTCAGGAAATAGAATTATTTCTTCTACCGTTCTTTTACCCAGTAAACCCAGCCGCGGGTTTTGCGCTCGCTCTCGAAACAGTATTCGGGGCGACTGAGGTACTGACCTATTTTTACCAGTGTGCCTTCGTCGGGCTGGAAAGCACCTTTGAAGGCTTGCTTCATGCGTTCGGCAATGTCTTTTACCGATACCCATCGACCGTTCTCGGGGGTGGTCTTGGGGCTGCCATCGGGTTTCTCGTAGAGCGATAGCAGCATCTCGCCCAGACCGTTCATCCGCTGATAGCGCAGGTTGTAGTGCATCAGGGCGGCTTCTTCGTCCTTGGTCAGGAAGTAGCGTTCGCGCTGCTGCTCCACCTCGTACTTCAACTGGGCATAGAGCTGACCGTAATCTACTGGCGTCTCGAAATCGATGTTGCCATCTACCATCACACAGATAAATCGTCGGCTACCCGTGGGGTCGGTCAGCGGCATAATCTCGTTGGTGGTGCCAATGAACGAGGCATAGCGGCGGTGGCTGGAATAGGCGGTGCCATAAGGCGGACGGTATTTCACGTCGGAGGTGGATACAAGGTACTTTAGAACCACCTGCTGGCGCTGGGTAATCTTGTCAAACTCGTCGAGATTGATGAGCGCAAACGAGGTGAGACCCAGATTCAGGTCGTGCTCGTTCTTAAAGTTGATGCGGTCGTTGTAATACTCCCGTTGCTCGCGTGGCAGCAGGATGCGGCAGAAACTGGATTTGCCACAGCCCTGTCGGCCAATCAGAAGTGGTACGAGGGCATTACCCGTTAGCTGACCTTTACCTTTCCACATGGCCACCATCGATCGCATCCATATATGAAATAGGTGTGGCCATTCAGCATAGTCGGTCTTGATGCGACGGGCCAGTGCCTCTACACGGTCGGTACCATCCCATTTGGGCAGATGTTCCAGAAAATCGTCCATCGGGTCGTAAAGTTCAATGTCGTTAGAGTTGACATAGCGCATGATGTCCTTGTCCCAGCATTTGATGCCCTGCGACAAGGCATTGATGGTGATAGAGTTGCGGGCTTCGGTGGTCAGGTCTTGGAAGTTGAATCCCAGTCCTGTCTTCATGCGATATTCGGCCACGCCACGCATCACGTTCTTGCGCAGTTCGTAATTGGCATTCAGAAACATGTCGATCTTCATCATCATCAGTGTCTCCGTAGGGATGTTCTTCAGCGGCTTGGCCATATTTTTGCGCTTGTAGTACTGCCGTTCGTGCTCCTCGCGATAGGCGTTCTCGAAAATTTTTTCAACCACATCGGGGTGCTTGCCGTAGGTCAAGCTGATGAGTGTGCGACGCCGACAAAAGGCCATGTCGAGTCCCGACTCGCGGCAGTATTCGGCCAGTCGGCTCACAATCAGTTCGTTACGCTCCTCTTTGTCGGTAATGCCTACGGTATCGTCGTAAGCCTTCGATAGGTTGTACTGATAGATGATGCACATCGAGTGGAAACGACTTCGACCAGGCACAATCTCATCGGGCAGCGGGTCGGTGGGCTGGATGGGTTTGAGTGCTTTCGCCAGAGTGGAGGTGTCGGTGTAGAATGGCTGGGCCGATGGGTTATAACATAGCTCGGCATCGGCACCGATATAGCAGGTGCGCTCCAGATAGGGCTCCAGCTTATCAATGGTTACACCCAACTGGGCGTTATACACCATACGGGCTTTTTCGTACAGGTTCAGGTGGAATTTCTTGATCTCGTCTTCGGCTTTGGGCAGGTCGCCATCAAACAGCTCGCCGCGGCATCCTATTTTCACGCTTCGACCGCTGGCGCCTACAAAAGCCAACAGCGTTTGTGGCATCAAGGCGGCTCCCTGACGGATGGCTACAGCTTCGTCGTAGCTGGTAAGGTTGTTAACCTCGAGCAGTACGATGCCTGTGTACTGCTTGCGGATGCGCTGGTGGTTGCGGTTTTCCATTTCGCTGGCGAAACAGATGCGAGGCACCTTGTCGGTAAATGTGTTGGCACCTTCTACGCTGCCGTCGTCACGGCGCCTCAGTTCTGTGTGCAACGAAATGCCGCGTACCATATCAATGGCTTTGGCATACTCACCTTGCTGAATGATTCGTACTGCTTCTGAAAGCTCCAAAACCTTGAGCGTTTCAGCATTGCGATAGTTCTTGACAATAGTAATTTTAGTCATTGCTTATTGCTTATTGGTTGTGATGTTGCAAAGGTAATACTTTTTTAAAAAATTCCCAAACAATTTTCTTAAAAATGTGCTTAACTATTCATATTTGCTGATTATGCCTTGATTATCAAATAGTTAGCTTATGAATAGTACTTGTTTTTGATGTGCTCACTATTCATATTTTGGCCTGTTTTTAATCCATTGTCAGTATATTTCATTATGTATGTATGCGTGTTTCACATTTGTAACTTTAGTGGAAACACTTTGTTACTCCCATGGTAACAAAGTGTTTCCCAAGGAGTTACAAGTTGTTACCCAAAGAGTTACTGTCATGTAACTTGCATGTTTTCAACGGATTAACCCTATCTGAACGATGCATAAAGCCTATCTTAACGGTCGAATATGAATAGTTGCACTCATTTTTTAAGCCACTATTCATTATCTAAATCCTTATTTTTCAAGATGTTATATCAAAATATGAATAGTTACGCACTTTTTTATATTCTTTTTCAAAAAATGTTTTGTTATATCTCACATTTTTACTATCTTTGCACCTGATATGACGTCTTAATCATCATCTAAAAATGGGAAAGAAACAATATACAACTAAAAACCGCGAAGAGGTTTTCAAGGAGAAGGCCGATAAGGGCTATGGTATCTGTCACAGTCAAACCTGCGAGCAGCGTGGGCACTGTTTGCACGCTCTGTTGTGCAGCTATGTGCCCCAGGATCGTTATTATACGACCTGTGTAAACCTGAACAATCCGCTGATGCAAACGGCGCATTGTCCTGCGTATCTCAGCGACCAGCCAGTACGCATGCCGCTTGGCATCTCAAACATCTATTACGACATGCCAGCCCGCATTGCCAGTCCGCTCAAGCAGCATCTTATTGCTTACTTCAACCGCAAGCGTTACTACGAGTATCACTTCGGTCGCCGCCCTGTATCCCCCGTCCACGAACAATATATCCGTCAGGCAGCCCTCCGCTACGGCTGGCAGCATCCCATTGAGTTTAATGGTTATGTCGAAGATTACTTGTGGTAACGCTAGCAAATTCTCAGACGATGGAACAGAAATTCGGGATAAATAGCATTGTTTACAAAACAACAATGATCAATTTACATGCCTGTTATTGTGCTTTGTTTGCTGACATCGAACAAAAATCACCATTTTTGTTTGCTGGTATCAAATAAAAGTATTGATTGGCAGAAAACGTTATGCACAGGAAGCCTGCATGTTGTTTTCATTGAAGCGTATGGTGATTGTAACTAACGACGAAGAGGGAACAGTCCCGTTAGAAAATGGCAAACAGATTGAAGTAATTCCTGCATGGAAGTGGTTGCTTGAATGACATTCTCTATACTCTAAACATCAGCATGATCCGAAAGGATATCACTTTTTCGGTCATGTCGGGGGCTTTTTCGTGGGACTTTCTGTCGCTCGGCTATGCCGCTTGCCTTAGCAAGAACTTTGTAGCTCGAAATGACAAAAGACAGTAGAAAAATGAAGGAAATTTGAAAAAAGTTATCGTTTTGCTTAGTTTTTCGGTTCGCTGAATCGTCCTTGTTGTGTATGAATGATAATTATGACGAAAAAA
>Ga0256405_10003868_pt1 | contig 29799 bp, 27 predicted proteins | sample RumenRJG_02DNA_FD_189096 | JGI IMG/M metagenome (GOLD analysis project Ga0256405, IMG submission 189096) | Bovine rumen microbial communities from Lethbridge, Alberta, Canada - RJG_02 | ecosystem: Host-associated > Mammals > Digestive system > Stomach > Rumen | place: Canada: Alberta...
CTTCTCGGTCTTGGTCTCCAGCGCGATGATGCTGGGCTCGTCGAGGATGACCTGGTCATCCTTGAATATCACCGTGTTGGCCGTGCCCAGATCGATGGCCAACTCCTGCCTGAAAAAAGCCATGGTTAGATGAGATTAAGTGACTGTGGCTTCATGATTTTAATCGATATTCCAGTAGGCTTCGGGATCCCCATCGAACACTTCTCCCTTAACCTTCTATGCCGAGGAATATGTATTCACTCATGCTCAAAGAAAGCTTTCCCTGATAATCAGGCCAGATCCTCCCAACCGTATAACCTACAGTAGTGTTTGATGTCTTTGAACTTCAATCGGCCAGCAGCCCTTTGGACAAGATCAGTCAATGGAGCCTCGTACAGTTCCTTTGAAGACTGATACCATTCCAAGATGATTGAGTATTGCCCTTCTTCAGCCGAAATATTCAGTTTAGCCTTAATGGCATAGTCCTTTAAGCATTTACCCTCTATTCCGCTGTCCTTTCCCCAGAACTCACTTTCATCCATAAGCTCTGGAGCAAAGCAATAGAATCCTTTAAGGCGTCCGGCCTCTATCAGAGCCCTCCTTTCTTCTATCTCAGGCATATAGCGATTAGCTGTTATACTTGAGAGTCTTCCTTCAAGTGAACCTATGTAAGTAAATGAGATGGAAACGCTTTCAACACTTGCAACCACCTGATCTGCAAAACTGGCTATGAATTTCATGTTATTCTATGTTATTTTATTACTACTGATGCGTTAATTATTCAAAATAAAGTAAGTTAATTGACATCCGCAGCGAGGGTTATTCGAATCATTTTCAGCTTCATCTTCAGTCACGTGCCCTGAGACCAGCAGGTCATGTAACAGGACAACGCTCTCCGACAACCCGACGCGTAAGTTTTACTCAAAAATAGCAAGACTCTTCGGAATATGCAAGGTCCGATGAGTAAAAATAACACAAAAACCGCATTGGATAATCTGCATCATCTTTTGTAATCTATGCAGGTTGCCGACTGCTTCAGGATCGAACGGCAGGCCGAAATCATTGCCATCCCATAGTCAGCCGACTACCCTGCAGGTTTCACCATAGATCGTTTCCTTGCGGACAGCATCAAGAATCTCATTGAATATGGCCGGGAAAGGCTTGACGACACGCTCCGCGACAGGACGCGGAATCTCCTTGTAGAAAGCCTCTGCAATGCCACCGGTGATGCAGGCAAGCGTGTCGCTGTCACCACCCATGGAGACGGCTTTACGAATGGCATCCACGAAATCCGTCGAGTCCAGGAACGCTATTATGGCCTGGGGCACAGTATCCTGGCAACTGGACTGCCAATAGTACACACGATGCCAGTACTCGTACGTCTTGTGAAGGTCGTAGCCGTAAGTCTTCTCGATGAACTCCCGGATTTCTTCTTTGGTTTTACCGTTCCTGGCCATCCAGATCGCAGCTGCAGTAGCCTGCGCACCTTTGATCCCTTCAGGGTGATTGTGCGTGATGGCCGCAGATATGGCGGCCACGCGCTGAGTCTCCTCCAGTGTATCGAAGAACCAGCCCACTGCACTCACGCGCATCGCCGATCCATTGCCCCAGGATCCATAAGGATGACGTCCGGTCTTGGACTCATAAGGGGCCTTGCCATAGCGGTCATCATAGGAGCGAAGCATCTCAGGAGCGAAAAGCCACATCCTGAAGCCGCCTCCATAGCCTCCCATCGGGCACGGACACTGCTCCCCCAGCGTCACCATGGCGTCCTCCAGACCCTGGTAAGTATGCTCCTTGTCATGAAGAAGCCAATATGCCACGGCCATTGTCATGATGCTGTCATCCGTGTAAGCACTTTTATCATGGAACAGGGCAAAACCGTATTCTTTCGTGTTGCGGAACTCATAGACCGAACCTATGGTGTCCCCGGTAATTGCTCCCAGCATAAGTATTCAAGAGTATTTAAAGGATATCTTAATATGACGTATTATTGGAATATGCGTCCGCCTCAAAGTAACGGCGGGCCTGCCGACCACCTTTCACGCCTTATGGATGGCAGGCCTGTTCGCCGCTGCTATGATGTGAGCGGAGCCTTTGGACCAGGCAGGAGCGCGAGCTGCTCATCGCGGCGCCTGGCCCGGATCTCCTGATAAAGTTCCCAGTGCCTGGAACGTGTCTCAGTCAGCAGGTAGATGTAGTCTTGCAGCGAATCCCGCAAATGACCGTAGTTACGTTCGATGCCGTCGACGAAAAAGACTAGCTCTTTCTCGTCTTCGCCGACTGATGCCCTGCCCATGATGACCCTTTCATGAAGCCTGTCGCAAGCCTCCATGAGGCTGGCGCAGTCAATGTCGTCACCCAACGAAAAAGGGTACACGAAATGAGCGACAGGGGCCTTGGAAACATCCAGGAAGATTCTCCCTCCGGGTGTCTCGAACGTGATCCATGCCCCGTCGTAATCAGGGGAAAAGCCATTGTAGCGGACGGCATCCATAGCCGACTCGACATTCAGGGACTTGTTGTAATCCCTCCACTGGTCCAGCCTGTCCCACGGCCTGATTCCGGTCTGCTCAAATTCGGCAAGACGGCTCTTCAGAAGACCGTTCTCCGCCGACAGGGTGGCAGTCCTGGAATCCTGACGGCTTATGACTATGACTTGTATTACGTTAACGACCAACAAAATAGCTAACAACCACCACATGGTACAACGAATGATTCAAAAAGATAATCGCACCCGCACCGGGCATGGTGCGTAAGTTTTACGCAAATATAGCAAGGCTGTTCCGAATATGCAAGGCGCGGTGAGTAAAAATAACACAAAAAACCATTTGCGGAATATGAACCGCATATTTTGCTGATTACCCGCTGCGATTCAGGAGATTGTCTGCAATTCCATACACTCCAAGGGGAGATTTCGCGGATTAATTGCAACTGTCGGTCCAATGATAACATCAATCAGCCGCAGAGCACTTTTATGGCATGATCCGCATCCTCCTTTGAAATACCGATGCGAGGGTCAGTGGTTATGAGATGCCCACGCTGATCCGGAAGATAGTCCGGGAGATCGTCAAAGATGACATAACGGCACCCATCCGGCATATTCTCTTTCAGCCACTGCCGGACCTCGTTCCCCCTCCCGACTAGGATGGAAAAGTCATCAACGGTATCCAAGTCTATATGCCAATCTTGGGGCAGATAATCCGGAGTGATGTCATGGACACTGCCTGGCATCTTGCGAAATTGCCACATGTCTTTCATCCTGGAAAGACCCTCCATTTTCCAGGAGGAACTTATGACAACCAGAGCGTCGGGGACCGCATCGAGTATGCGCCGCAGGTTGCCGACAGCATCAGGATCGAATAGCGGGCCATATTTATCATAGCCTTTCTTTCCCTCAGCACGCAGCCCTGCCTGATACTTTTCCGTATTCAGGACACCATCGAAATCAAGGAAAATGACTTTATTCATTGGAAGAGTTAACTGGATTGACCATTAATTAAGATTAGACGGGCAAATAAATGTCAATCTGCCCCGAGTGATGCCGGTTCAATCTGGCAAAACTCGCAGATGTCCATATAGGCGATCAGTTCGTTGTCCATAACTTCCTCGTCTGCAAGTATCATCCGCACGACCATGTCGGAAAAGGCTTTCTTCTGTTCCTGAGTCATCGCCTTTACGACACAGAGACTCAGCAGAGTGTTGTACTCACTTGCTTTATAATGGTCTTCTGGCATAAGACCGAGTTCCTCCTTGATTTCTTCAAAGAGGAAAGACTCACGGGCATCGATTTTCCCGTCCACGCGTATGATGTCAAGCAGCAACCTGACTATAGACATTTTCTGGTTGTAAGTGAATTCCATTTCTATCATTTGTTAAATGTCATGATTTCTCCCTTGAAGATTTCCCACTGAGAAGGAGAGAATTCAGGGTCAAGCCTGTTCTTCATCTCAGTCAATTGGAAAGATTGGCCGGATCTGACGATGCCGAGCAACTCATTCTTAGTACCTTCCCTCGAAAGGGAATCTGCAAAGCGTGCTTCCCGAATGGACTTATTCTTCGTAACCTTAGCAATGCTCCTCATGTATACTTCGATAGCAAATTCGGTAAAAGACTGCCTCGAGCCGAACAGGTCCTCAATAGTCTCTTCACCTTCATCCTGGACGGACGACTGGTGCGGAACGACATCCCCGTCTTTCTCCTCCCCCGGTTCGACTCTTTCAAGTGCAGGTTCTTCTGCCGGTTCTGATAAATCCCCTGGAGCTGACTTTTCTTTCTTTTCCTTGTCCTCCACAGGTTTTGCCTCTTCTGTCACCGTTTCGGCGGCATCTTCCTGGATAGGCTTCAACTCCAGCCTATTCTTTACAAACGGCATTCCTAACGCCTCATAATACCGGTCATATATCCATGAATATCCGAAGAATCCTCCTATGAGCGTAAGAAGACGAGAGAATAATTCCGGATACTCTTCCCCGGCACTACGGATGAAATAGAGGCTGTTTGCGGTAAATTCATCTCCCCCTTTCCTGACTTCGTCTTTTACGAAGAAGAACAATGCTGGAAGGAAAGGTGACCCGTAAGCCTCTGATATCCTAGTGTTTATCTGAAGATCCTCCCTGGAGGAGATTTCGCTTGCCACTTCGCGGAATTTTCTCCCCCTGAGTCTGTCCAGGTCATTGTAAATCCGGCCGCTCAAATCACGGACTATATCCTCATCAAATCCGAAGAGACTTTCACGCGGATATGCACCGTAAAGGAAAGCGTCTATCATGTCGTAAAAATAACCGGTTGCTCCATTGTGTGGATAATTCCGGTAACGGTCGTAGGCTATCAGCATCGACCAAGGGCTACGCAGGTCCAGCGGGATGTCGTAATACTTCCATTGTCTTCTGAACGACAATCCCTTGAGAATCTCCTCCACAATCGCTTCATTGGGCTCCTCTTGGATGCCGAAAATGCCGAACAACGCCCTGATTCCCTTCTGCGCATTGAGTCGGCTAGTCTCTTCGGTAAGGAAACGGTTGACCTTGCCTTCGGATACAGGATCATTGAATATTATCTTCCCATTGAATTCGCACTCAAATACCCGCCTTGAAATCGAATCAAGAGGATAGATTCCTGTAACAGAAGTCATTTCGAGGATATCTGAAGACTCGTCCTCAGTAGTCAGGAACAGTCTTTCCTGTGGGTATTCAAAGACATCCGACTGCGAAAGCAACGTGTCGATATCCGACTCCATGTCCGGCCCGTTCGAGCAGGAGGTCTTTCTTACATGCAAGCTGCCATATTTATAGAGCGTGACGAACTCTTCCTTGCTGATTAGATATGTTGCCATTACAATGACCGTTTAAAAAATGGAACGGACCGTAGTAGTCCCGGTTTGTGTCATGTCCCTAAACGAGCAGTTGCCGCGGAAGGACGAGAGATATGCCGCAGGCATGCCCGTATAGGACATCATGAGGCGGAGACTGGAACGGGTCATGGCGACCATGAATGTGGTCTGACTCTTCTGGGCGTCAGGAGAGATCCAGATATCCCTGTTCAAGAAAGGCATATAGACATTCATGAAGTCCAGCCCCTTTGAGGATGCGTACGTCATTATGATAATCAGGTTCTGCTGCTCAGCCTGATACAGGGACCCGTATTTGTTACCTACATACATCATCATGATGCCCTGCGACTTGAGATAGGAATTCATGTCATCGTAATCAGGCCTGCCGTACTCATTGTTCCGTACCCTCCAGGGAGCCTTCCCGTTATTCTCAAGCACCTGGTTCACGAATGCAAGAATGTCTTTGTGGGTCGGGAGGAGGATTGCTGTCCGTTCCTCGTTGGATACATATTCAAGTGCATTATCATAGATATAACGGCATTCGTTTTCAACAGAGGCCTCCTTCCTGAGTTTGATCTGTACATCCGCATGAGTGATGTCAGACATGGCATTCCAGTTGGCAGACATGCGGGGCATCAGGCGCTTGACGGCATCGATCACGGACTTGGTAAGGCGGTAGATGATGTTCAGATGCGTGCTCTTTGCCCCAAGCACCTTCGAAGCCTGGTTGCCCGTCACCGGCGGGGTATTCGAGAGAGGATCCAGAAGATAGATGGACTGGTTGGTGTCTCCGGCAGCAATGACATACTTCCGCGCCCTGGACTGGATCATCGCGAGAGTGTCCGGAGACAGGTCCTGGATCTCGTCGCAAAAGATATAGTCATAGACCTTCCCGCTTTTTTTCAGTTCGAATTGCGTCATTACGGGAACATCTGAACCCGACATCTCGAGTTCGGAAAAACCTGTCCGGAACAGGTCTGCGAGGGCATGGGTGTAGGATATCACCGCATAGTCCAAATGAGGTTGCTCCTGCAGCATCCTCCGGAGCAGATAAACAAGCAAAATAGATTTCCCGCTCCCGGGATAGCCATGAAGGCATACATTACCGCTTCGGTAATCAGTAACAAACGCCCTCTGTACCGGGTCGAGTCTGTCATAAGGTGGAATCCAGTTTGGCATTATCGTCTTGTTGAATTAGTTTTTAAGAGATTGTTCTCGTCATAGAGGGCAGAAACATTATTCTCCGCTTCGTTAATTCTTAGGACAAGGTCGTCGCGATGCATGAATCGGGCGGCGTCACGAAACCAGCCATAGTCCCAGGAATGGAGGCAACCTTTTTCCAACCTGTCAGTCCAGATTTCTATCGCCTTCTCAATGATAGGTATTGCCTCTGCCTTGTTTCCTTTTTTATAAAGATGGTAAGCATATAAGAATCCATGAACGGGATCGCCCTTATCCAGTTCATAGCTTCTCTTCAGGAGACTGAAGAATTGTTCATGGTCACTTTTCTCGAAAACCAAGGCATAGTTGAAACATATAGTTGGATCGACAGGGTGTTCTTCATAAGCCTTTCGCTGGAAGTCGGAAGATTTTTCGTAATGGCCGGCATTATGATAGGCGACAGCGATGTCGTTGTTTGAAACCGTACCTGGGTACTGATCATTGATTTCTTCCATCGCCTCAGCCTGCTTGAAATATTCCTCAGCCTTTCCATATACGGCGGATAGGTCCATCATCGACTTCTTCGAGGCCCTACCGCCATTGGCGGAAGCTTCGTTATTCACTTTCCTTTCAGCCTTGATAATCTCCACTTCCATTGCACCGAGCGGCCGGTTAGCAAAAGGGTTGACCGGTTCGATGTCATATCGGATGCCTCCTATCCAAGCTGCAACCTTAAGGAGCTTGTCCGCAGTGATGAGAATATCAAGACGGACGTTCTCTCCCTCGTGAAAGCCCTCCGGTCTAGGACATTCGATCCGAAGGACGGAGAGGACCTGACTGCGGTCCCTCACACAGATGGGGACTTCAATCACCTTCTGCCCTTCTACTGGAACAGACAGGTTCTCGTTCATAGCGACCGGACGAGGGATGGGAGCACCTTCAGGCACGAGGAGTTCAGTCTTGCCGTCGCGAGCTATGGCCAGGATTTTCTCACCAGTAATGGGGCTGACCATGTTGAAGCCCATTGCATTGAACAGGAGGGAATGGATGGCCGCTCCTTGGGACACATGCGTCTGCAGGTTATGCGGGATCAGGAGTTCCGATTCGTTGAAAAAGCACCTCAGTGCATACTGGAGGTATGGATTGTAGGAGCTCCCGCCAATGAAGAGGACATAATCGATATCCTCCCTGCTGCGATTTGCCTTCTCTAGAGCAGACTTGATATTCGTAAACACACTGTTGTAGTCATCCTCCCCCATCTTGGCCACCGATGTCGACATCTGGTTCAGGAAAACCTTCATAGCCTCGTTGAACTGACGATAAGAAATCCCCGGGTTCGCCAGGGTCATCCTGCCGACCCTGGTCTCGAAACTGATCGTCTTTGACAGCGTAACCACCTCGTCGCTGTTGCTCAGCATAGGAAGCTCGAGGTTGTTCATCTTCAGGGATACATTCTCGCAGATCTTGATCTTCAGCAACTCGGCCGGTTTCATCAGGCGGGCGATGATTCTCCTCTTGTCCTTCGAGCGAAGCTTCTTGGCGTCCACCCCACTGGACTTGAGAATCTGCGGAAGGAGGTATTTCTCTGCAAGGAAGCGGTCGATATCATCTCCGCCGCACTTGTCGAAACGCGAAATCGCCTTGTTCTTGGAGTAGAGACCTTTATAGTCCTTGCCTACTTCAAGGATGGAGATATCACAAGTGCCGGCTCCATAGTCAAACACCAGGATATCGAGATTGTCGGTATCCGGCACGCTGATAGGGTTTCCGTCCTTCGCAGATTCAATGACGTAGCTCAAGAAGGCTGCGTTGGGTTCATCTATGAGCACCTGGTCGGACACTTTTATATCATTTGCTTCCAGGGCGTCGATGAGGTCCTTGCGCTGGTTGGCTTCAAACGAAGCGGGAATGGTCACCGCATAGCGGATGTCCGAGGGGAGCCCCAGTTCGCGCACGGCGGCCTCTATCTGGTGCTTCATGAAAAAGAAGAATAGGCGCGTGGCTTCCTGGGGATTCCTTACAGGATAGTCGGAGCCGTCTCCGAGTACGCTTTCGGAGTACTTGTTACCGAGGTTCTCGCCCAGTTCCATCTTGAAGGAATACCAGATGTCCTTGTCCTTCGTGAATGTATACTTGAATTTCTCGGCCGCGGCTCCGAAAATCGGCAGATTATTCACGCATGCGATAATCGTGGGAGTCGTCCTTGAGCTGCTGCGACCGCCCTCCTCATCCTTGACACGGATGTCGAGGGCATGGACGTCGAACCGGCCTCCCGTGTCCAGTGTGGCCACCGATGCCACAGTGGTCGAAGTCCCGAAATCTATGCCGACAAACGTCTTTCCTAATGAATGGCTCCCTCCCTTGGGAAGGTTGCTGGTAGCGATGTTGCCTAAGGTCAGATCAGTAGCCATATGATACCCGATAATTACTTTTACATAGATAAAAGGATTCCGCTAATTCTGTGCTCATGCAGATGGTCCGCCTTTCGATAATAATATCGTCGGGAAAACCGGGACGTTGGAGTACCCTTAACCAAATAATACCCCGAACAACCAAATAACCAACGCAATCCCTAATCCCCAAAGCAGGATTTCAAAGATGACATGCCCGCACCCGACTGCTCCGATTATTGCGCCTTGGGCAGCACCTTCTCCCCTGCTTCCGTCTTCGCTTCCGATAAATCCGATGATGGCGCCCACGGCAGCCACGACTAGAATGATAATCAACCAAGTTGGCATAATATTCTTTCTATCATTATGTTATGTTTCTTCAATCTCCGTCAATAGTATTTAGGGGTTGCAAAAATAGTGTCTCTGCGCGAACTGATTATTCGCAGGAAGTTATTGCAAAAAAGGTAATGATTAGCTATATTTGAAGAAAACCAACGACCTATGCCACAGAACAAAAATGCACTTTTACGATATAGAATCCTAGACGAGCTTCTCTCGGATCCGACCAGGAGATATACACGCAAAGACCTTTACAATTGCGTCCTGAGGCAACTAAGGAGCATCGACGACACCGCCTCTTTGTCAAAGAGAACGATTGAAAAAGACCTCCATGACCTGCAAGACCGGCCTTTCGGGATGGAGATTGTCGAAGAAGGCTCAGGAGAAAAATACGTCAAATATGCGGACCAGTCCCAGTCTTTGTTTTCTCACCCACTTTCCGAAGACGAGAAAGTACTTCTTCGGGAAGTACTGAACACTCTGGGACAGTTCGATGGCCTCGATACATTCGACTGGCTGGAATCCCTTCAAGAGAAGTTGAATGATCCAGATTCCGTTCTCTCCTTCCCGTACGGTTACCCTTCAGGCTACGGAAAGATTATCTCTTTCAGCAAGAATCCTTACCTTAACAACCTGTCGGAGGAGGGAACGCGACCTGTCGCCAATGCCCTGTCGCTTCTCTTTTCGGCCATATCCAGTGGTACCACGGTTTCCATTGACTACAAAAAATTCAACGACCCGGCCTTAAAACAATTTGTAGTATATCCCTATCTCCTCAAACAATACAACGACAGGTGGTATCTGATATGCGGTCTTCATGATGCCGACCCTGATTTCATCATGAATCTTCCGCTTGACAGGATGATGCTAGTGGAAAAGGTCCCAGGCATATCATTCATCCCGTGCCAAGTTGACCTGCAGGACCGCTTTTCCAAGATTATCGGCGTAACTTATAATGCCGACAAAGAAGAGATCAAGATTGTGTTTGCGGTCTCAAACAGAAAAGCACCATACATCAAGACAAAGCCGTTGCATGAGAGCCAGAGGGAGTTTATTCACGCTGAACAAGAACAATGGAAACGGAAGTATCCAATGCTGGGAGACTACACCTTTTTCGAAATCGAGTGCATCCCGAACAATGAGTTGATGAGCACCCTTTTCTCATATGACAAAGAGATTGTCGTAATCAGCCCGGAGGAGATTCGCAGTTCGATTTTCAACGAACTAAAAAAACAACTTGACCTTTATTCATCAATCAGAGAGATTTGATAATCATGGCAGACATTACAAAGATACCATACATTACCATTGTATTCGAGAACCAATTGACGCATAGGGAATTACCTCTATTCAGAGGTGCTATTATCAGCAAGGTCCCTGAAAAATATGTATTATTTCACAACCACCTTAAAGGCAGTTTTCGCTTCGCATACCCATTGATACAATATAAGATAATAGAAGGCAAGGCCGCACTGTTCTGCATTGGCGATGGCACTGATGAAATCAGGCATTTTTTTTCAAATTCGGACCTACACCTTTATATCGGAGAAAAAGAATCCATCTTTTCAGTTGAAAACACTTGGGCCAAACAATGGATATTACAGACATGGAATGACTCTTTCTTGTATTCATTGCAGCGGTGGGTCCCCTTTAATAAGCATAACTACAATAAGTACCTAAAAAGTGAAGGGCTTATTGAGAAAGTCGACCTGTTAGAATCAATTCTCATTGGAAATATCCTGTCAATGAGTAAGACCCTCGGACATCATTTCGCTTCCCAGGTGGAATGCAAAATCTTAGAAGTCAACAATCCAAGACCATATTATCATAAAGGTGTACTGCTTCAAGGTTTTAACATTATATTCAAAACTAATGTTTATTTACCTAATTACATTGGGATAGGTAAAGCCGCAAGTATGGGATTTGGAGTTATCAGGCAATTAGGAATTAGAAACGACCAAAAGAGCGATATATATGGAAATGAATAAAACCCTTTTATTTATCGGTGGAGATTTAAGTGGCATCCAAAAGTTTATTTACAACATTTCCTCTAAAAAGGCAATGGTTAGTCTTAAAGGGAGAAGTGCTTACCTCAGCGGCTACACCGATAGACTATGTCATGGAATTTTGGACATAGCACTTGTACAGAACTCCCCAACTAAAGATGTAGTATACTGTTCAGGCGGGAAATTTTATCTCATCGTTGAAGACCAGCCCGCTATTAGAAACGCCGTCGATTCTTATTATGCAGAACAAGAGGAAAAGCTCTGGACTGAGCATCGAGGGCAATTAGGTTTGGCGATTGCCTATATACCATTTATCGCAAAAGATAATGGAGGCGTCATTATAGAAGGCATTGAATATGAGACAATTGGAGAGTTATGGAAACAAATCACGCAAAAGTTCTCCTCATTAAAGAATAAAAAGTTCAGTTCTTTGCTACTAGACAAATATGATGAGTTTTTCGATGTTATCCTTGAGGGGGGGGAAACAAAAGTTTGTGCAATCACTGGAATTGAAGACAAGCAATGTGTCAAACTTGATAAGGACAGTGACGGCAACGAGATCTGGGTCTTACCTTCCGTCAAGAATCAAGTTGAACTAGGGAAAAAGATAAGAGCGACAGAGGGATTCAAGACATTGGAAGAGTATGCCGATGGTTCATATATAGGCATCCTACGAATGGATGTCGATGGGCTTGGAGCACGATTCGTCAAAGGGTTCAAGACTTTTGATGAGTATTCCTCTTTCTCTCAGAAATTAAGTTCTTTTTTTGATAAACATTTGAAGTTAATACAAAGTCGGTTCAAAGATTATCTCAATATTGTTTATGCAGGAGGAGATGACCTATTCGCCGTTGGCAGATGGGATAAAATAATAGACTTCGCAGAAGAAGTTCATCGGGAGTTTGATAGTTATATGACAGGAGAATCATTATCTATTTCTGGAGGTGTTGCTATCGTAAGTGACAAATATCCAGTTTCTAAATCCGCCGAACTATCCGGGGAGGCAGAGAGAGCTGCAAAAGAGTATAGGAATAGCAAAAAAAACGCCCTCGCCTTCTTAGGAGAGTGTACCAGTTGGGAAAGAGAATTTGGACAAGTAAGGCAAATGATGGAAGAGTTTGTCTCTCAGATCAATAAAAATGGAGTGCCGAAGGGGCTTTTGCAACAACTGATGCGATATGCAGAGTTGGCGCTAAACGATAGGAATATTAGTTATATATGGCATGAGACATATTATTTAACTCGGCAGATTGATCGATGCGAAAAAGGGAATGTCGCTGCCCGTAACTTTTTATCGAGACTTCGCAAAGAAGGGTTAACTAAGACAAAAGAGGATTACCGACTTTTAGCCTTGGCTTCTCGCTGGGCCGAACTCAAATTAAGAACTTACAATAACTCATAAACTTCTAAATATTATCATTTTAAACTGTTTTTATAATCATTGATACCATGAGATGGAATAGTAAAGATTTAATCCCGGAAAGTGAAATCAAGGTAAAGGTTACGGAGCAATCCGTAGCATTTGCCGAACGATTCGGCAGACACTTAGGACAAACGGAAGAAAGTTTTGACGAGAGGGGGAGAAGGTCTTCCGATGAAAAATTAACAAGCAGCCAACTAAGAAAGTTTTTCGGTGAAGTTAAGCGGCAGCAAATGCAAGGTTATAATAAAACCGATTTCATCATGTTAAAACCGAAACTAGCTTATGCTGTAGGCAGAGCATTTGCCAATTCCAGTAATAAATATTTCAAAATTAAGGATTTATATATAGTCCTAACAGATGCGATTGACAAAGTATCAGATGACAAAAGTTTCAAGAATTTCATCAGCATCTTCGAAGCAATTGTCGCATATCACAAGGCGTCAGAAACAGAAAACAAATAATTTGCATTATGGAAAAAATAGTAAAAAAAATCAAATTAGCATCAACTATGACTGTTGTCTCTGGACTTCATATCGGCGGCAGTAAAGAGAGCGTTGAAATTGGAGGTATAGATAGCCCTGTCATTAAAATGGCAACAAGAAAAGGACAACCCTACATCCCTGGAAGTTCTCTTAAAGGAAAAATGCGCTGCCTACTTGAACAAGTCAATGGAGCCACAGAGGTCGGTAAGTCCAAAAAGATCAATAACCTATTCGGTTTCTCTAAGGATAACATACCATCAAGACTAATCGTCCGAGATGCCTATATGACTGAAGAAAGTGAAAGGATACTCAAGGATTGTACAACCTTAGATATGCCTTATACAGAGAATAAATACGAGAACACGATTAATCGAATCACTGGTGTGGCAGAACATCCCAGGCAGATTGAAAGAGTTCCTGCCGGTACGGAATTTCACATAGAGATGATTCTAAACATTTGGGATTGTGACAATGAAGAGGAACTGTCAACTCTTCTTTTACAAGGAATTGCTTTAATTGAAAATGATTATCTGGGGGGCAACGGAAGCCGCGGTTATGGGCAAGTCCATTTCACCAAATTCTCCAAGATCGAATTGTCAGCAGCTAACAACTGGAAAGCATAATGTCAAGAAAAGAATTCACCGTCTACAGGCTCCATTTTACAAGCGGTATTCATATAGGTGACAGCCGGGACGACTATGGGAAAAGTCTCAAGCAATTGTCTTCTGACTCCATGTATGCAGCGATTACCGCAACTCTCGCAAAAGAAGGCAAATCAATTCCAAATAATGGGGATTTGGGTTGTGTAATAAGTGCATTATTCCCATTTTATCAAGGGAATGAATTGGATTCAACCACCTATTTCTTTCCTCGCCCACTTGCTTACAATTTATCCTCGATACCAGGGATAAACCCCGCTGATGCGAAATTAGTGAAAAGAGTCAAATGGATAGATTCAGAGTATCTTGAATCACTCCTTCTTTTGAAAGACAATTTGCAGGCAGAAGCTATTCTTAATGACATTAATGGTGATTATTTATCAAAAAAAAGGATTAATAAAGACTTCATCAAAACTGAGGTAACTGAGCGGGTTTCCGTCTCCAGAGCGTTAGATGATTCTACTCCATTTTACATGGAGAGACTTTTTTTTCTTGAAAATTCAGGTTTCTTTTTCCTTGTTGATGGTGATACCTCATTAATCGATGAAGCGCTTCCACTTCTTTCTGAAGAGGGAATCGGTACAGACAGAAATGTTGGCAACGGATTCTTTGATTTCGATAAAAGTCTTTTCTCCATAGAACTGCCAGACGATGCAGATTATGGTTTATCTCTCTCTACGTTTATTCCCGAGAATAAAAGCCAACTTGTTCGACTCATAGCCGGAGAAAATGTTGCCTATGAATTAATACGGCTGGGTGGTTGGATTTCAACTCCTCCACATCTTACACTCAGGAAAAATGCCATTTACGCATTTGCTCCAGGAAGTGTTTTCCATAGTATGACTTCTGGGAACGGACGCATTGTTGATCTCGCACCTAAGGGATTGGTTGAGCATCCCGTATGGCGATGTGGCAAAGCCTTGGTATTACCGATTAAATGATATTCAATGGAAGAATTAATCAATTACAAAAATAGAATTAAGGCAACAATCATATCGCCGCTTTCTATAGGTCAAGGAGAAGAAAAAGACTGGATCGAAGGTATTGATTATATAAGAGAAGACAAGGTTCTTTATCATCTTGACCTTCAAATGATAGCTGATGCCGGGATTCCAATGTCTGAGATTTCAGCTTTGTTTGCCTCAAATAGAATCGATGAAATCAAAAACTTATTAATCAGCAAGTTGGATGATATCTATGATTTTAGCATGGATATGCCTATCCCATCAGTCAATCCGATTAAGTCATTCTACTTTAATCCAATAATCGGGAAGTATACTTTATTCGGTAGTTCTCTTAAGGGTGCAATAAGATCCTGCCTTTTTCATTATTTAACAAACCAAGAGGATGCCACTCATCTTAAGCAAATAAAAGGACTTGACGAATTTGTATTCGGTAAAATGAAGGATGGTTCCGATTATATGAGATTTATAAGAATTGGGGATTTTGAATTTGATAACACAGTTCTTATAAATAGCAAAATATATAACCTCCATTATGACGAAGAGAATAATTGGATCGGAGGCTGGAAGCACAAAGGCGGTAAGGACTCTTTTACTGACACTTACTATAATCCTAAAGGATTCAATACAATTTACGAATGTCTTAAGCCTAATGAGTCATCCGAAGGTAGCATCATGATTTCGCCGCTTCTTTATGGTAAGACTAGTTCTTTGGGTAATTTCATTGAAAAGAAGAGCAGAATTATGATGTCCAATCCCATCTATAAGTTGTTTGATATAATCAACGCATCAACTCAGGAATATTTAGAGAAAGAAATTCTTTTCTTTGAAAAGTACAGAGAAGGAGAACGTTCTGACGAAATTATTGAATCATTAGATCATCTAAAAACGATAGTTTCCTCTTTTGTAGATTCAGATTCGAAAGAATGCCTGCTCAAAATGGCTGCTGGTTCAGGATTTCACTCAATTACAGGAGATTGGCAATATGTAGACTATAGTGATACTGGTTATCACTCTTTCGGGAAAAACTTAGGAAAGCAAAAATATAAATCCAGAAAAATAGCATCATACAAAGGTCGTTTAACCCCCATGGGATTCATTAAATTGGCAGTTATATAGAACAGTTTTCTAAAATGAGTAAAGTTCACATCGCCCTTGTCGGTGGTCAGCCGGCACCAGTCTATTATGGAGTCTTTCAAATCGAACCAGATTATGTTATTTTAGTCGCATCTGAACAATCATCAAAGGAAGCAAAGCGCTTAAAAGATCTTTTACAACGAAATAGTTTCTGTGCCGAGATAGTTCATCTAGATCCAACTAATCTAAAAGATATTTATGCTTGTTGTGAAAAGTTGGTGGATACTTATAAAGATGACATTATTTCGCTAAACCTGATAGGAGGAACCAAGAATTGGGCTCTTTCTTTTTTCGATTGTTTTTCAAGAATTAGTAATTGTTCAATCTTCCTCTTTGATCAGAATAATAGGATGTGGGATCTTAAATCTAAAGATTTCGAAGACTTCTATTCTGAAGTAGATATTGATGAATACTTGGAATTGTATGGTAACCCTTCATGTACCTATACTCCTTTTTCAGAGTATGATGAAAATGATTTTGATGCAATTAAAGATATAGAGGCTACATGGCGTCTCAACAAATCAGCTTTCACGACGATAGCTTCCCTTTTGGATGAAGAGAATAAAGCAAATTGGAAGGAATCGCTAGAAAATGATAACCACGGTCTTTTCGAATTGTCGAACAATCAAATTTATTGGAGGAAACCCAACTACGTCAAATTCGTGCTATACGACAAGTTTGGGAAAAGACACGAGCGCGAGGTCACATCTCCAAACGCCGTTAAACTAACATTCAATACCCACTGGTTCGAACTAAAAGTTGCCAGAATCTTGTCGAAGTGGCCCAAAGCAAAAGACATTCGACTGAATTGCGTTTTCCCATTAAAGGAGAATTCAGATAAAGAGTTCAAAAATGAAATAGACATCATCATAAACGCAGGATCTAAGCTTGTTTTTGTTGAATGCAAAACATCAATATACCATGGAACCGATATTGACAAATTCAGAACTGTTGTCAAGAATTATGGAGGAAATGGGACGAAGAATATTGTTGTAACCCAAAGTCCTTTAGGCGAATCACCGCTAAAAAAATGCGACGAATCAAACATCTTGCACTTTTCCCTCAATGGCAGTAAGCCGGAATCGCTACTTAATCTTCTCGACAAGCATCTTCCAACTATCAACAAATAATATAGACCTTTGTGCTTAACTGTGAGATTATGCCCCGCAAAGTATTCATATCCTTCCTGGGAACCAGCAAATATAATGAATGCGAGTATGTGAAAGGAGATTTCTCGTACCGATCCTGCTTTATACAGGAGGCGACTTTCCGCTACCTGGCATCTCAAGAAGATTGGTCCGAGAATGACCGCATCCTGATTCTTCTAACCCAACAAGCTGAAGAAAAGAACTGGAACGACAATGGCCACAAAGACCAGAAAACCGGAGAAGTCATTTCATCCAGAGGTTTAGATAGCATCCTTAAAACAATTGCTGGAAAAACACTTATTGAGACAATACGGAGTATTCCAGATGGTAAAGATGAACAGGAAATATCCTTTATCTTCAAAAAGGTATTTGAGTACATTAAGGAAGGAGACGCCCTGTATTTCGACTTGACACATGGATTCCGTTATCTTCCGATGCTCATTCTCGTTTTGGGCAATTACGCCAAGTTCCTTAAGGAAGTCACAGTCAAAAGCATTACCTACGGGAACTGGGAGATGAGCGACAGAGGGACAAAACCCGCCCCCGTCATTGACTTGCTGTCTCTTTCGAAGCTTCAGGACTGGACTTTTGCTGCAGGGCAATTCATCAATAACGGTAATGTAAGTGAACTTGTCAGATTGAATGCAGCTGAGTACAAGGAACAACTCAGGTCTTCCAAGGGCGAAGACATGGATGCCCGTAACCTACGAGATTTCATTACTTCACTTAATGAAGTAGTCGAACAGAGGCAGACATGCCGTGGTTTGGATATCGTCCGCGCCAAGTCTTGGAAAAAAATGATTGACGCCGAAAAGAAATTAGTGGTTAAGAATACGCTGTTCTCCCCTATCTATGAAAGGATTTTGGAGGAATCTATCGGATTCCAGAAAAATGCCAGCGTGACCAACTGCTTCCGTTCTGCGGAATGGTGCATGCAAAACGGTCTTTATCAACAATCTTTGACTCTGCTGCAAGAATTTGTGGTTTCTCATTTTTGTGAAATGCTTTCATTTCATATAGATGACAAAGAAATCAGAGGGACCATCACCAGAGCCCTAAATTACGCCTACGTCAAATCTGAAGCATCGAAAGGCTATTCCAGTTTCGACACCGGATCGTATTCGGATGAAAGCAGGACCATTGGAGAATTATTGCTAAGGAAGTACCCTGAATTCATTGCTCCGTTTAAGCAACTGTCAGACATCAGGAATGACATTAACCATGCAGGAATGAGAACTACGCCGAAACCAATGCAAGGTAACAGGATTCCTGTCGCACTCAAAGGCTTGATGGCTACATTCTCCACCTTGGCAGATGAGCAATCAACACCTCAAGTCTTTATCAACTATTCAAATCACCAATCGTCATTATGGTCGGACAGGCAGTTGAAAGAAGCGCAAAAATATGGGACTATTATAGACGTACCATTCGCAAGCATCCCACCCTATGCTGACGAGAAACAAATCTGCGTTTTTGTTGATGAAACCATTAGCACTATTATCAAGACCCACCTCCCACCTTCGACTATTCACATTATGGGCGAAATGACCTTGACCTATGCATTGGTCAAGGAGCTTAAAGCCCTCGGTTACACCTGCCTTGCATCTACAACAGAGCGCAAGGCTACGATTAATGAGGATGGAGATAAAGTTACACATTTTGAATTTGTAAAATTCAGGGAGTATTAACTGTCATGGAATTGATCCTCAATACATTCGGGAGTTCCTTAAGCCGTGATTCTCAAGGTTTTGTCATCGTCCACAAAGACGGGGAGCAACGCCTGCCAGCTAAAGGGATAACCTCCATACATCTAAGCAAAGGGGCCCAGATCACCAGCGACGCAGTAATGCTGGCTATTGAACAGGAGATTGAAATCCTGTTCATGGACAAGAGCGGCAAACCTGTGGGACGTGCCATTCTATGACAATGTAGACAGCATCCTTCTTGTGCCTATTTCTTCCGACTATCTCCAGTCCATGAAGATTATTGGCAAGAGTATCGATATCGATGTAATAACCAGGAGCAGGAATACATTGTTCTTCTGATTCCATTCCTGATCATTTGAGTTCTTTGAAATATTGCGTATCTTTGTATCAGCTATAGGGTACATTTTTTCTATGAATTCGTTTTATTTCTTTATGTTTTTTACCATAACACAAAGATAATAAACCGCTTGCATAGAATTGCCCTCAGAGACCACCTTCCTCAATAACAAGGATTAAGACATAACGGCTCCTGAAATAGGTTGCCCCGTAACCGGGGTACTCAGAGACCACCTTCCTCAATAACAAGGATTAAGACATCTGGCACTTGGTACCATCGCCATTGAGCCAGTAATCTCAGAGACCACCTTCCTCAATAACAAGGATTAAGACTATTTAAATCAAATTTTCAAGACAATACTTTATGGCTGCTCAGAGAGCATCTTCCTTAAGAACAAGGATTAAGACTTATTTGTACCACTCTTTAATAGCATCAATAAACTGCTCAGAGAGCATCTTCCTCAATAACAAGGATTAAGACGTGTACTTCCTCGGACCTGGGTCTTCCATGTTCTTGACTCAGAGACCACCTTCCTCAATAACAAGGATTAAGACTGCTCTTTCTGCTTTTCAAGGTAGGCAAGCCACCTTCTCAGAGACCACCTTCCTCAATAACAAGGATTAAGACCAATAGTACCGACCGGAGACCGCGAAGACCTCGCAACCTCAGAGAGCATCTTCCTTAAGAACAAGGATTAAGACTATCGATTCCACCACGGCTCTTCAGGATCATAGGCTCAGAGACCACCTTCCTCAATAACAAGGATTAAGACGGGAATACGCCGATTGAGAGACCGGATTCTTCGTACTCAGAGACCACCTTCCTCAATAACAAGGATTAAGACAGGGATGCGATGTAGTCTACGTAGGACTTCTGGGAAAGCTCAGAGACCACCTTCCTCAATAACAAGGATTAAGACTTGATGTAATTGGTGGCAATCTTATCGATTGCAGGGCTCATAGACCACCTTCCTCAATAACAAGGATTAAGACAGGTCTTCCTTGGTGAAGTTCTTTGCAGGATACATGACTCAGAGACCACCTTCCTCAATAACAAGGATTAAGACATAACACCTATGACCAGAAACTCCATAGCTACCTCTCAGAGACCACCTTCCTCAATAACAAGGATTAAGACGCTTATTCATTTTTAGAGAGAAAATGAGAAGGTGGAACTCAGAGACCACCTTCCTCAATAACAAGGATTAAGACAGAGCCTTCTCTAACTTCCTGCAAAGGAGAGCTGACTCAGAGACCACCTTCCTCAATAACAAGGATTAAGACCTAAGAGATCGAAGATTGAATCAGAGTTCCATCCGAGCCTCAGAGACCACCTTCCTCAATAACAAGGATTAAGACAATACATTTCCGGACTTTCCTACTGCTGCGGTTTTCCTCAGAGACCACCTTCCTCAATAACAAGGATTAAGACCCCTATAAGTCGCTATCTTCCTCATGGCCTACTCCTCTCAGAGACCACCTTCCTCAATAACAAGGATTAAGACGACGGAAGGGCATTGGCATTCAATGTGGCCTTTCACATAATCATCAGGAACGCTATCGTATAGTTTATGATAATTGAGCCCAAACAAGAGTCACCCTTGACGCAGGGATTGATTTTATTTTCGTATCTTACGGAGGATTTATGACAAGAGTATTCCTAAGTCACGGAAGTATGCAAAAGCGGATTATTCTCACACCTGAGCAGAATGATGCAATAAAAAAGATCACATCTTTTATCAAAAGGGAAGAAGAGCGTGTTTTTATCCTAAAAGGATATGCTGGCACCGGGAAAACAACACTGGTGAAAGAAATCATAACCCTACTCAGAAAAGAAAAAAGGTCTTTCAACCTGATTGCTTCTACCGGCCGGGCTGCAAAAGTGCTGAACGATGTTGTAGAAGGGCTTGATGAATATTCTGAATATTATGCATCTCCCCTTGCAACCACCATCCATTCTCTGATTTACAAATTTGAAAGAATCACACAGGACCTGGATTTGTTCTCTGCAACATCCAGTGACAATACAGGGAAACTTAATGAGATCAAGCTTAAATTCACCCTTAGGGAATTGCCTGAACATGATGGAGCCCCTATTGTGTACATAGTGGACGAAGCCTCCATGATTTCAGACAACAGAGACGCAACCTTCTCGTTCGCTGAATATGGCAATGAAGGGCGACTGCTCCAAGATCTTCTCAACTACGATCCAAAAGGGCAGTTCATTTTTATAGGGGATGATTGCCAACTTCCTCCAGTCGGCCAAGGAATTTCGCCTGCCCTGAGTGTTAAATACATCAGTAAAACCTTTAACATACAACCTGGGGAGAAAGAATTGACGGAGGTCGTCAGACAGACTGCTCAAAACGACATTACTGCAGCAGCCAGCATAATTCGAAGTAAGATATTCGACCAGAATAGCCTCGCACAAGGACTTCGCTTCCCTTTCCGGGGACGAAACAACATCAGGATAATCGATGGAGAGGATAACCTTGTCCACAGATACATAGAAGACATAAGAAAGAGGGACTACTCCAAAGCAACTATGATCGTCCTCTCAAATAACAAGATTTCCAGGGTATCCAGAACAATCCGGAGAGCAATCGGATTCGACAGTGCCTTTCTTTCCCCTGGCGACCTTCTCCTGGTTACTCAGAACAACCTGATTTCAGGACTCATGAACGGTGACCTCATTACGGTTTTATCTATTGGGAGGAAAGAGTATCGGGCAAGCCTTTCCTTTATCAATGTACAGGTACAGTCATTAGCCACAGGATACGTGTTCAGTCAATTACTTATCGAAGAAATCCTTTATTCAGGAGTAACTAACATTACCCAAGAACAACAAACAAGCCTGATGATCGACTTCCACATCAGAGCGAAGAAGAAAGGACTTAAACAAGGGAGTCAAGCATACACTGACATGATGCGTAACGATAGCTATCTCAATGCATTAAGGTGCAACTACGGCTATGCTCTCACCTGCCATAAAGCTCAAGGAGGAGAATGGGACAATGTCTATCTTCAGCTACCGCGGGCAATGTACTACTGGAACCATAAATATGCGTACCAATGGGTTTACACGGCAATGACCCGTGCCAAGCAGCAATTGTATGTCCTTAATGACTTCTGGATCACTACCTGATTTCCCTACCGCCCTTCACAACTTGACCATATGACGATAATAATGGAGGGTTACATTATGAAGGTAACGTCGGATTGATTATGAAGCAGACTGAATAACGCCCTTACACTTCGTTCCGTTTTATTATTTTTGCACGCGCGCAACAAGCGCAACCTAATGCTTCAAAATATGGATAAACAATTCTTTATTGAGACTTTATTGTCAACAAACAGGAAAGGTATTGAGAATACTCTTGAAAAACTGGAGGAGCTAGGCTTCTTTGATGCTCCTGCCTCATCAAAGTTTCACCTCGCATGTAATGGTGGTCTGCTTAAGCATTCGGTGAATGTATACAAGGCAGCAATTATGTTACGGAAACAGGCAATACAGGCCCATCCAGAATTAGAGACCCTACTTCCTCTTGACAGTGTGACTATATGCTCACTCCTGCACGATACCTGTAAGACAGATATCTATAAGGAAGGGATTCTCAACAGGAAGAATGCTGACGGCTACTGGGAGAAGTATGTCGGATACCAAGTTGACTACAACATGGGACTCCCATTGGGACATGGAGAGAAATCCGTTATCATGCTCCTATCCTGGGGACTTGAACTTAAGCCTGAAGAGATGCTCGCCATCCGCTGGCACATGGCTGCATGGGACTTGCCTATGCAAAGCCGGGAACATAAAGAAAGCCTGAATGCCGCAAAGTCTTTCTCTCCCCTTGTATCTCTTGTACAACTGGCGGATGGATTTGCAACGGGACTACTCGAGAGGTAGGCTTATTTCATAAAGGAACTGTCTTCCAAAGAAATGTATTCAGGGCTGGATTCAACCCAGCGGCCTTCACGTTTCTTATACTCTTTTACCAGCACTTTCGTGGCTGGAATATCTACCTTGTAAGCAATTCGGACGGCATGCTTTTCTGCCTCACTAGCGATAATCTTTTTAGGAAAATACTTTGATAGCTCACTCAACTGCTTATTCCTCTGGATATCAGATTTAAGCTTTGAAAGCGTCACGGGCATATTTTCAAAAAATGATTTATATTTGTTTTCGCTACAAGAGCCTTTTGTGATGGAGGTAATCCTTGAATAAATATCCTGTAAGCTCTTTGATACATCGATGCCGCCAGAATTGTATCTTGTATAAGAAAGGCCCTCCCCACGTATGCTTTCTATAAGAAGTAGCATAAAGAGTGTGATCTTATTGGGACTCAGCTTCAGAGACAAGCCATATTTGTTCAGCAAGCCGACACTCCGGTTCTTGAGGTCTATTGTCAGTTTGTTGTCTTCCTCCTGACGTCCTGCGACCAGAAAGTCCAAAAGCGCCTTGTAGAACCCGAAATACTTGAATCGATCCTTCCTACCCCGGATAGGCATGACGACCCTGTCATCAACCAGCCCCTGGTAGATGGAGCACAACTTCCTGATATCATCCACCACATCGTCCTGTATCTGAATCTTTAGGAATTCCATATAGGAATGGCATCCTGCAGAAGAATCCACATAAGGGACGATAGAATTTCCGACGCTCACAAGAAGGGACGGCGCAGTATCTTTGATGGCATTGACTTTATTCTCCTCGCAGAGAACTTTCTGGCAGAAATCATACGTGGTAAGGTTGCACATCCTATTATATATGTCCCGTACAGTTGTATCTCTATCAAGTTGTGGTGCCATATAGTTAATGACATCCATGACGTACTCAGGGCTCATCGCCTTGAACTCCTGGACAAGTTTTGGAATGTATACAAAGTCAAAACCAATGATCTTCAGAGCGTTGACAATTCTTTCAAGATTGGAAAGAATTGCTTCGTTAACCTTCTTGTCCGTTTTGCTCTCGACGTAGACAACATACTGACTGGAAGCGATGTTGAAATCCGTCGTATTGCAGCTGAAGACTTCCGCGTGTTCTCTCAACTCTTTTTCAAAACAGTATTTGATAGCAAGGATAAGGAGAGCTTCGCTGGGGCAGCAGCTGCCATCTGAGATCGACAGGTTACAAACAGCATCCAAGAAATCTTCCGCCTCCTCAAGATCCATTTCCCGGAGGATGGAAAGAGCCTCTGAGAACGTGATACCCTGCCCCTTTTGAAGGTGCTCTGAACGGATATCGAACGTTTTCCGCAGTTCTGACAGCATCTCCATCTCGGTTTTCTCAATGATGCTGTCAGCTTTGATAATATCTGAAATTACTCGTGCAGCGGCGACTTTTTCCTTGGGGCTCATAACTTGGTTGATATCCTTGACATATTTCCACAAAATTAACAAATGATATGAAATTTTGGAAATATTTCCAAATATAGAATGACTTCAGAACCATTTTTGCAGATTTGTTATCAATTGTGTAAAAAAAAGTATAAGGGCTACCTTTGTATTGTCAATTAACACAACAACAAAATAACAAAGCCATGACTACAACAGTGTACTACAGACAGAGCATCAGCCACGAGGATATTCTTGCTACCCTCTCCCCTATCAACGTCCGCATCGAGAGCGATGCCAGGCCTGAAGAGATTTCATCTTTTCTGATTACACTCGCCGCCTCCATCAAAGAAGAAGCAGAGACTAAACTAGAGACAAACACCTATGCTCAGTTTGAGACGTCTGCTGGCGACTATTATTGCAATAAATACGGCGACGAGTTCGCCTTCTGTGACGACCTCGGCTTTGAGAACAGCTATATGGGTACCCGCGCTGACTATAACCATATATTCTGATCCCAAGTCGCCGTAAAGCCGAGTCAGCCCGACTGAAAACAAGATATTCTTAAGTCATATCACGTTGATTTAACTGCATAATTATTACAAGGACTGCAAAACCGCTATTTGCAGACAATCGGAGGACAACATAATGAATGAGAAAAGGGTAAGAGAGTACTACGACATGCTCAAGTACTATTATCTGAAGCCGGACAGTGACTGGACGGACAAGGCAAAGTCCATCCGGACCGTTGCCAATGATTTCTACAATGAGATTACCAGGACTAACGGCAGATTCGCCGATGCACTCAATGAGTTCTACAAGTGGAACAAGAATAATGAGGTCTACAATTGCGCTATAGCACTAAAAAATCGACTCAATATTGTTGTCCATCAAAACCAAGAGGTTGACAAGGAGACATTCCTCACCTTTTACTATACACTCGTGAAGCTTATCTACCTGGCAACGGGAATACACCCTGACGCTGCCACAAAGGAATTCATTGGGCTCAGATCATCCGATGAACTTGACGGCCTCAACGATGAGCAGAAGGATGCCGTCCTCTGCGACGACCAAATCATCTACGTCAGCGCAGGTCCAGGCACAGGCAAGACCCATCTTCTCATCAACAAGCTCCTCCACTACATCAGCGCCTCAAGCAAGCCGGAAAAGATTGTCGCACTGTCCTACACCAACACCGCAACCAACGAACTTGGCGAAAGATTCCACAAGGCCACTTTCGAGTGCGGAACTACCAAGCCGTTTGAATTTTACAACGGCACCATCCATGCTTTCTGCTTCAAGATGATCAAGAGCTACTACACGACAATCGGAAAGGAATTCAATTATATCATCATTGATGACACCGACATTGAGGAACTAGCAGAAGAATTACGTATCCAGCTCAACGACCACTACAAGAAGGAGGACATCAAGGAGAGTCTGAAGTCGCACCTCCGTTGCCAGAACCCTCAACTTAAGCAGCTCATTGCCGATATGAAGAGCCGCTTTAACATCATCTCAATAGAGGACATCCTCACCAGCTTCATAGACTTGCTGGGCGACAACGAATTCCGTCAGTGGTTCAAGGACCAGGTGTCCGTGCTCGTCATCGACGAGGCACAAGATCTAACCGATTTCAATTACAAGATATTTGACATCCTCCTCCAGGTCAATCCGTCTTTGAAGATGTTCCTTGTCGGTGACCCCCGGCAGAATATCTTCGGCTTCATAGGCGGTTCGAACGAACACCTAGACGCCTTCCTCAGCCGGCATAGCAACTACACTAGGAAGAACCTCACAGGGACATACCGCTGCCCACAGCCGGTATGCGACTACGTGAACACCTTTTGCTTTCTGGACAGTGATAACCCCCCTCTAAGGAGCATTGGCGGAAACACTGGCAAAGTTAATGTCTTCGGTTGTGTCAATGAGGAGAGCGAGTCTCTCAAAGTCCTTGGTATCGTACGGCGAATCAACGACCTGAATAATACGGCAGTCCTCTGCAATAAACTCAATTATATGAAGGGGTTCATTGATCTCCTTGTGAAGGCCGGCATCCCTTACCGGGTCTTCGGAGGACAGAAGTTTGTCAAGATGCACATCAAGATTTTCAATCATCTTCTGCGCATTATCGATTCCGGTAATGTATACAGTATCAATGTCATCATCAAGGCTTTCAAACTCCAGTTAGACAAAATGACAGGAAGTAATGTAACTGAGAAGTTCTATAACACGACAGAAGGCCGCATCCTTAAAGTCATCAAAGATGATATTGAAAGGAAATCTCGCATTAATGGAGTTGTATCGCTAAAAGTCATTGCCGACACATTGATCGAGCATTTCTTCAACAACGGAGACGAGGCTATAAATAATGACCTCAAGGCTCTTGAAGGAATGATGGCACAGTATAACACCATTGCAGACTACCTACTCTCGTTTGCAATAGACCGCGAGTCATTTTCACGCTTCTTTGAGAAAAACTACGTAGAGTGCAAGGTCCCTGTCACGGATAAGTACCTAACAGTTTCTACCATCCATTCCGCGAAGGGGCTTGAGTGGAAAAATGTTATAGTAATGGGGCTCTCCGAAGGCAACTTCCCGAGCATGTGGTTCGCGAAGAATGAACGCGGAGTAAATGGCTATCTAAAATCAATGTTCGTTGCTGCTACACGCACTAAAGGAGACCTCTATCTGACCTATGCTCAGAAGAATCCATGGGGACATTCAAAAGTGCCGTCGAGATTTTTATGGACACTATTACAACCAGAGAAGGATTATGTGACATGCAAAACAATATACTACATAATTGACACAAACGTATTCATCGACTGCCCTGATATTATCAACAAGATAGACAAGGATTATCCTGTCATCCTTTCCACAAAAGTCGTTGATGAACTCGATAAAATGAAGATCAAACTTAAAGATCAAGGGAAGGAGAATGCAGAGAGAGCACTGTGGATATTAAACCGCATATTAAATAACGAACGACATGATAGAAAAGTAATTACTGAATTTGCGGATACCTCTTTGCTACCTGATGATTTAGACAAGAAATCGCCAGACAACATGATTCTTTCCATAGCGCTCAAATATAAGGATGAGAATCCTATCATTCTGACTTCAGACAACGGTCTTCAACTCAAAGCAAAATTATTCAAAATCAACACTATTTCGTTGAAATATTTCTTAAAGGAACAATGAAAATCCAGCCCCCTACCTCCCCTCCTTTGACAGGACGTGCCAGAATTCGGCGGGGAGGTGGATGTTGGGGATGTCGCGGGCCGGGGCGAAGAGAGGGGCGATCTGGTCGTCGGTGTATCCGGCGATGCCGCAGCCGATACGCGTGACGAGGAAGGTAAGGTCGGGGTGGCTGGCGGCAAACTGGATGAACTCCTCCACTTCGCGCTCGATTGCAGCAAGGGAGCCGCTCATGGTGGGGATGGCGTAGCTCCTGCCCTGGAGTCCGCGACCCTGGCCCATTACAGCCCCGAACTTTTGCAGAGCGACGCGCGCGGCACCCGCACCGTGGTGGCCATATTCATTGCTGCCGAAGACAAAGACCTGCCCAGCCTCGAGTTCGCCTATCCTTGCAGGGGATACGCGGCCTGCCGCTGCTACAGCCTCATTCCCGAAGCCCGGCAACCCGACGGCTTCCTGCTTTGAATCAAGATGTTCCATACTTTTGATACCTTAGTTTCACGACGCAAGTGAACCGTCACCGACCAAGGTAAAAGCCCATCAATGCGTAAATTACACACAAAGATAAGCAAGTTCGAGTAAACTCGCAAGATTTTAAGCGTAAAATTTACACACAATAAAGAACATCAGTGGGCAGCACCACCCACTTGGCCTATGCCTCCTTCGGCAGATGAGGCAGCGGCAGTACGGGCGGGCGTGAGCAAGACTCAAACGACCTCGGTGAGCTGGCCGGTGGCGGAGTCGATGATGAAGCCGCGGACGGTGATGTCGGCGGGGATGAGCGGATGCTTCCGGATGGCTGCGACAGTGTCGCGGACGGATTTCCCGGTGTCATGGAAACCTTCCAGCCAGGATCCTAGGTCCACGTCGGAGCGTTCCAGCTCGGCTTCAGGAATCCCGCGGCCGAGCATTTCCTCCCTGAAATGGGCGAAGCTCATGTGGCACGCTCCGCACGAAGTGTGGGCCACCACCATGACCTCGGTCACCCCCAGTTCATAGACGGCCACTATGAGGCTCCGCATGGCGGAGTCCCAAGGCGAAGGGATCACGGCACCGGCGTTCTTTATGATCTTCGCGTCGCCGTTCCTCAGGCCCAGCGCGTCCTGGAGGAGGACAGAGAGCCTGGTGTCCATGCAGCTGAGCACGGCAAGCTTCCGGTCAGGGAACTTGTCCGTCAGGTGCTTCTCGTAGCCCTTCGAGGCGACATATTCGCGGTTGAATGCGAGGACTTTGTCTATGTTCGTCATCAGTACTTCCTGAAATCGTATTTCTCCCTCAAGACAGCCTTGACGTCTTCGTCCTGGTGGGTGAAGTAGTTCTTCCATCCGGGGCAGAAGCCGATGTGCCAGCGCCAGAGTCGCCCTGCGAAAGATTTCGGGGCCTGGTCGTATTTCGCGCGGAACTTGCAGTTCTCGCAAGGATAGGTGTTCTTTCCATCCATGTCTGTCTTGTTTTATCGTACCCGGACGGGGCCGCGCATCGCACCGGTCCCCCATACAGGGCATCACTTGCAAATATATGCAAAATTACACGCGCCCGCAACTGCTGCCCGCCGCGGGCTGCGGAGGCGCCGAAACGGCCTGTTCCCTTATCCCCGAAGGGCGGCCTGGACGTCTTAGTCCTGGTGCGTGCTGCAGTCACGGCATCAGTGTCACTTTGCAACCAGGTTGCACTCCTTTCTTACGACCTTTGCACTGGCAGTGAAAGACATTCCGGCACGAAACCTCCACCCCCACAGGCACATCAAGAATGGGATTGGATGTCTTTCACTCGAATAAAAACGAGAACAAACACGCGAACAAACACGCGAACAAAAAAAGAATGGAAATGGAAAAGGAGAACAAAGGGAGACTGGTGAAGATAGTCGTGAGCGCAGTGCAGCTGGCGGCGGCTGTCGTGACAAGCAAGGCGGCAAACCTCGAGATGTGGCAGGAACTTCTCCTGTTCCTGGTACCCTACCTCATTGCCGGCGGAGAAACACTCATGGAAGCGGCCGGGAAACTCTTCCATGGAGAACTGCTGGATGAAGACTTCCTGATGAGCATCGCCACACTGGGGGCCCTCTCCATCGGATTCATCCCCGGAGCAGAAAGCCAGTTCCCCGAGGCTGTCTTCGTCATGCTATTCTTCCAGGTCGGGGAATTCTTCGAAGAAATCGCAGAAGGCAGGAGCAGGGATTCGATCTCCTCCCTTATGGACATCAG
>Ga0256405_10003870_pt1 | contig 29780 bp, 26 predicted proteins | sample RumenRJG_02DNA_FD_189096 | JGI IMG/M metagenome (GOLD analysis project Ga0256405, IMG submission 189096) | Bovine rumen microbial communities from Lethbridge, Alberta, Canada - RJG_02 | ecosystem: Host-associated > Mammals > Digestive system > Stomach > Rumen | place: Canada: Alberta...
TGCGTTGCACCGACCCCTTTGTTGAAATAAAGATCCATAGCAGTATCATAGAACTGCTCTACTTTTGTTGACCTGTAATAAAACATAAACTTTGTTTTTAACAGTCAACTTTTTTCAGGGTAATACATACTGTCCCGTCCCAAACTTGACGTGGGACAGGTGGGACACTATGAAAGAACCGCCCAGACCAATCCTGGTCCAAGCGGCGCAAAGGAATCCTTTCTCAATATGACGTGTTAGCCTGGCGGTGCCTATATGACTTCCATCTTGTCGATGAGCGTCTCCAGGCGGAAGGCGCGGCCGAGCAGGCCCGGGTAGCGATAGAACTTCACCTCCAATTTCCCAATCAGATCCTTGAACTGATCTGACAGTTCCATCTCGTACCCTCTCTCCGTTTCCTGCCAGTCATCAAACCGGCGCTTGATTTCAAAAATGCCGGCGAAAAAGTAGGTGTCTACCTTAGTATAGTCCGGAATCAGGCAAAAGACCTTGTCTCTCGTGAAGTCGTTCCGGTTTCCACGCCATTCGTTCCAGCCCTTCCACTCTTCAGGCGAGCGGTTGAAAACGTCCATAGGATGCTCTTCGCCATTCCAGGCGGCCAGGTGGAGGGTGTACCCTCTCAAATCGGTATAGTCCATACCGAGAAAACTTTGTAATTTATTCATAACCTCAAACATTATAATTATCGGTTACAAACGAGTGCGCACGGGTTTGAAGCCGGTGCAAAGGAAATACTTTTTTCTCAAACAAACAACACTTAATGTCCTCATTTTCAGTTACATATTGTAAGCAGCAAACTCCTAAGAAACCTGTTTTGGCGTTTTACGAGGGGTAAAAGGCTTATACCATCGTTCAAATGGTTTTTGCGCTTTCGCAAATCACTAATTATCAACTGATTAAGAAAAGGAAAGGAGCTGCTTACAATCTGAAAGCAGTCCTCTGTAAAATTTTTCAACTATTTTCACGTCCACCAGCAGAATCCTCACCTTTTCCGACATCCGGAGCCTCTTCTTCCACATCAACCATCTCCACCTTGCCGAAGAATTCCAGCCCCAGGTCGTCGATGAGCGCCTCCACCTCGTCGGCCACCTCTGGGGAGATATACTTCTGAATTTCCAGGAAGGTGCGGCTATGGCGGCGGCCGTCGGCCCCTTTGGGCCTCAACCTGTCACGGAGGAGCCAGTCGGCTATGTCGATGTGGTCCTTGAAGTCCTGCGGGGTGGCTTCCTTCTGCAGAACGTCGGCGATGGTCACGTTGAGGCCGGGGATGGCGGAGAGCTTGGTCTGCCATTCTGCGAAGCCATCGACATCAGGAAAGGCGGTGATTTTCCTCTTCCCCAGGACGGCGAACTTCTCCTGGTTGATCTGCTGCTTGCCGCCGGTGGCCAGCCACAGGAACTTCGGCAGGAGGCCGGCGCAGATGACGGCGGTCTTCTCGCTCTCGACCAGGGCCACGGGCTTATCCGGATACATCGGCAGGAGGTGTTCCCCGAAAAGGCACTGCGTCAGTTCCCATTCTTCCGGGAGCATTCCCACCTTCTTCATCACGGCGTGTACCCAGTTGATGCGGCCGGGCTTGGCTTCGTCCTTAATCCGGTGGCCGGTCTCGGGGTCGTACATCATCATCTTGCCTGTTCTGCAGCGGCCCTCCGCGTCAATCTGGAAGAAGATGACGGCGCCGGACTTGGTGACGCCCAGCCGGTAGTCGTCGATGAGGCCCTCAACGATGACGGGATCGAGGATAGTGTCCAGGAAACGGATGAAATCGGACTTGCGGCGGAAGCTGACGCTGCGGGTTACGATGTCTGGAGGTATGACGCAGAGAGGACGAGGTGGTTGAGGTGCCGGCGCCTGGTATGACGTAGGCGTTTCAGATTTCTTCTTCAGCCAATCCGGAGCTTCCCTCCAGTCCTCTTGGCCGGGCCGCATCTCCGGATGCTGCTTGAAGTATTCGCGTGGAGACAGATGGTAGCCGCAGTGCGTCTTGTGGTCGCAGATGCCGACGCCCGGGCCGACAGGCGTACCATCGTCCCAGACGTAGCGCGTGAAGCAGTGCATCTTCCCACAGTTGGGGCAGGTATACCGGTCACGGACACTCTTATATCTTTCGAGGTGCGGGGCTCCCATATCACGCCTCCTGGCTCTCGCCATCGAATAGTCCGGGCTGTCCCAACTGTCCCGCTTGTCCCTCTTGTCCTGCGCCCTCCGGGGACGGGACAGGAGTAAGTTCCTTGATGATACGGTCCACCTTGGACTTGGAGATTCCGAGGACGGCCGCTATCTGACGGACGGATTTGCCCTGATTTTTGAGCTCTGCTATGTTATTGCGCTCAACCTCCCGGGCCTCGTCGGAACGGTCGCGGAGGTGCTCAGATTCGTTTCCAAATTCTACGAACTGGAAGTGGACGAAGCCACCGTCGTGGGAGATCTCGTAGACAATGATGTTGTTGCCACCGTATTCTTGCTCGCCGGAACGGATTTTCAGCTGCTTGACGTAACGCAGCCGGTCATCCTTGGCGGACTGGCCGATGGCCATCACGCTGTCAAAGTAGTTGAACAGGCGCTTGGAGCCTGCCAGGTCGTTCTGCGTGATGGGGCTGGAAAGGGAACGCTTGGGCGTGTGCGCGATAATCAGCAGCGACCAGCCGTACATACGCTTGAGCTGGAGGAGGTTCATCATAAACTTGCCGGCATCGACGCCCTTGTCGGTTGAGTTGCAGAGGTAGCCGATGTTGTCGATGATGGCGGTCTTGCAGCAGTTCTGCAGCATCGCTTCCTCGATATTCTTCAGGATCATTTCCTCGTACTGCTTAGGATCGATGGCAGCGGGATTGATTTCGGCACGGAAGAAGTACGGCGGGAATTCGTGGAGGAGGCCGGTTTCCTTGTCCGTGTAGCGCAGCTGGAATTGCTTTTCAGAGAGTTCACAGTCCAGATAGAGTACAGGTCGGTCAGCAGCTATGTACTCTGCAATCTGGACGGCGTAGATGGATTTGCCGAGGTTAGAATCGGCGAAGAGGCAGCCCACCTCTCCCTCATACCAGATGGAATGGTAGAGTTCATCCGGGTTCGGGCGGCGGGATGCGTCTTCCAGGGCGCGGTTGGCGACCTTGATGGTGAGCATTCCGACCTGCTGGGCGTTCTCGGAGGACTCGATGGCTTGGGATATCGCTTTCAAGGGATCAGTTTCCATGGCTACTTTCTTCTGGACTGTTTGATACGGATGGGGGCGCCTTTCCGGGAGTAGTTCTCTACCTCGGAACGGATGAGGAGCATCTTGCCGCCAGGCTGGGTGTAGTGGAGGCGCTCTTCCTCCGGTCCCTCCTGGCAGTAGCGGTAAATTGTCTTCTTGGATACGTTGAGGATCTTGGCAGCTGTGGCGACGTCAATCTGTTCGTGGTTATTCTGAATAATTGTTTCCTGGACCGCTTTGGTTACCGCCTGGGTGATGGCGGGTTTCAGCACTTCGTCGAAGAAGGTCTGAAACATATCGTTTGCTGACATGTTGGTTATTATTTAAGTTATGTATTGTGGGGGTCTGCGCAGGCCTCGTCGGCAGTATGCCGGCAAGTACAAAAATATAGCACTTTTTTGTCATAACCAAAGCGGAAAGTGAGACATAAATTGGCTACAAAATTGTTGTAATGAGCGAGTTCCGGTTTGACGAGTTAGCATTTGAAAAATGGCGAAAATTATCGTTTTGCGGCTATAAAAAGGGGGCGTTACAGATTCTAAGGCGCGATTTTGTAAGTTGGCTATTTCTTTCATAAGTTGCTGATTATCACGATACGCGGTTGTTGATATCTTTTTACAAAGATTTCTCAGAGAGCAAATGCTATTTCGTATCGTAAGCTGTCCACCCTTTCCACTCCGTCCACAGCGTCCACTATGTCCACGCGGTGGACAAAAAACGCCTCCGGTGTGGAGGCGTTAAAAAGTGTTATCCGCAATTTACTGCAAAATTGCAAAAAATATCGGAAGCCCTATTTCAGGATGTCGTTGTTCAGGAGGAATTGGTATAACCCCATGAAGATGATGCCGTCATCGTTGGTATAGGTGGCGATGTCGTCGCCCTGTATGACTATCTTCTGGAATGAGTCGCCAATTTTCTTCAGGCTACGGAGTTCCTGCTCACGCTTTTCGTCCGTCGGCAGGTTATAGGCTGACTGGATGTAGTATTTGTCTATTCCGTTGGTGGCGATGAAATCCACCTCGTACTGGATGTACTCGGATTTGCCGTCTCTCATCTCACGGGACTCTATCATCCCGACATCCACCAGGTAGCCGCGGTTCCGGAGCTCGTTGTAAATGACGTTTTCCATGATATGGCCGACTTCTTGCTGCCGGAAGTTCAAGCGGGCGTTCCGAAGGCCAGGATCTACGCAATAGTATTTCTTGAAGGACCTGTAGTATTCCTTCCCCTTTATATTGAAGCGCTGGGCGCCTTCGAAAAGGAAGGAATCGCAGATATAGTCCAGGTAGGTCTTGATGGTCTCTTCCTCCACCTTGATATTCTTGATGCTCTTGATGGAATTGGCAATCTTGGTAGGATTGGACAGGGCGCCGATGGAGGAACAGAGAACGTCGGCCAGCGCCTCCAGGGCTGCGTCATTCTCGATATGATACCGGTCGATGATATCGGTGAGATAGGTTTTCTTCCAGAGGTCCTGCAGGTAATTGGCCTTCTGGATGGGCGTTTTGAGATTCAGCAGGCCGGGCATTCCGCCGTAGGTGTAGTATTCGGCCCAAAGTTCTCGCAGCGACTCTTTACGGCCGGTGCAGAATTCTTTGAACGAGAAAGGATTGCAGCGGATTTCCTGACCGCGGTCACGGAAGATGGTGCTGATTTCCTTTGACAGGAACTTGGCGTTGCTGCCGGTGACATATACGTCGACGTTCTTTTTGTTCCGGAGACCGTTTACGATTTTTTCGAAGCCGATCACTTCCTGAATCTCATCCAGCATCACATAGTAGGTCCGGTTCGGGTCTGTGATGCGGCTATACAGATATGCCTTCAACTTATCCTTATCGACCAGTTCGCTCTGGTTGTTTTCGTCATCCACGTCGAAGGAGACGGTGATGATATCCTCCTCCGGGACGCCGTCGGCAATCAGGTAATCCTTGTATATCCGCGTGAGCAGCCAGGATTTTCCACAGCGGCGGGGGCCTGTAACCACCTTGGCGAAAGTGTTCATCCTGCTGTCAATTAGTTCCTGAAGATAGACATTTCTCTTGATGTATTCAGCCATATTCGTTGCTCCTAATTAAGGTTTTTATCCGCAATTTTCTGCAAATTTACAATAAATTGCGGATAAAACACCAAGAAAACTGAAAATCAGTCGAAATAATCGTACTTGTCGGTGAGTTTCTGGACGACGTCCAGCTGGTCGGCCTTGATGTAGCGCTTGAGCATTTCCGGAGTGGTGTGGCCGGTGACCTTCATAATGTCGAAGAGTTCAATGCCGGCAAGGTACATCAGCGTGGCACCGGTGCGGCGAGCTGTGTGCGACATCACCAGCTTGTATTTCTCAACGGTCTCCTTCTTCCTGACTCCGCCCTTGGAGGTCTCGATGGTGACCAGGTCGGTGAGGCCAGCAACCCGGGCAATATCCTTGATGTGGCGGTTAATAGTCTGGTCCTCGAAGTGCGGGAGGTTGTAGTTGTATTTCTCCAGAATGGCTATTAGCTCCTTTTTGCAGGGGATGCTCACCTTGGCGCCGGTCTTTTTCTGGTGGATGTCGATGTAGGTAATCTCCTTCTCTCGTATGACCGCCTTGGTTGCGCCGGGCTTATCCGGATCTGGGATGTCTTCAATCCAGCGCTTCTTTATGGTCCGGATGTCTTCCTTCTTGATATTGTTGTAGTCGGAGATTCGCTGGGCCGTGTATACGCCGACCATAAATATATCGCGCGAGATGACGGCTCCATCTTCCAGCTCGCTCAGATCCGCGGCGTTCATTTTGTCCAACTCTTCCTGTGTCAGATAGATGCTGTCCACCTGGACGCGGTTGCCCTTGAATTTTGGGTTCTTGTAGGCGTTGTTGTGGTAGCCCTCTGCTTGTGCGCAGGCCATTATCCATTTCAGCTGGTTGATGATCTTGCCGGAGGTGTTGAGGCTATAGTTGCGCTTCTTGAGGTAGGCGGAGAAATCATAGTAGAACTGCAGGTCGATGTCATCGAAGTCATAGGTTCGCTTCTTTGACTCCTGGAATTTCTTGAACTGCTTGTTGGAGGTCTTGATGGTCCGGACGGAGCCATCGGTAAAAACGGTGCCTTTCTCTGTCAGTCGTGTGCCGTTCTGGATGCTCTTGATGAACTGATCAATGTATTTGGCCAACGTCATGCGCTTGGCCTCTTCCTCCGCGGCCTTGGCTTTGGCGAGGGCTTCGGCTTGCTCCTTCAAGACGTCGGCGTACACGGTCTCGTTGATGATCGTGCGCATCTTTTCCTTTGTGGGGGCCGTATCGCCAGCGAGGAGGGTGTCGAGGGTGGCTTTGAGCTTATCAATCTTGGCCCACATTCCGGGTTCCTTCTCGCGGAACTTTTTCATTGCTTTGAGATCCTGGTCGGCCTTCTGCCAGGTTGCGATGTCCACCTCCAGATTGGTGGTCATCTTGTAGTTGATTTTGAGCTTGCGGGACTGCAGCCGGACGAAGAGAGTTGTGTAGCCGGTGGCCTTTGGTTTTGGGGTGATGAAGAATGAAGTTGCCATAATAATTTGTACCTTTATAACGCTTTTGCAATAGATACAAAATCTTCGTCAAAGTTGGCTACATCTTGGCTACATTTTTGTCAACGGTTGTCTACGGATTTCTACGGAATTTTGACAAAGTATTGATATATGCAGAGTTATGACAAATTCCAAAGACAAGCATAGTCAAAAAAGTGGTGTCCTATGCTCCATTTCTTCAAGAGTACGCGACCGCCTTTTCTCCCTTCATCACTTCGATAACTCGTCCAGTAGTATTCTTCAAAAAGACGTCCGATGAGTATAGCACTTTCTCTTGCCTGTAGCAAGACGCGCACAAAAACAGAGTTAATAAAATAAACAGGATCTTTTTCATAGCAATACCCCGTTAAAACCGCCGACGGCTACCTAATCGACAGCGAGGGCATCATTAAGTAACTCCAGTCCCCACGATAGGGACTCGGCGGTAGGGCGGTGCCCGGTAGCGTGATTGTAAAAGCCTATCCGTTCCGGGTGCGACGAATAGCCCTTCGCTCGGCACATAGCATCATAGCTCCGCTCGTCATCCGCCTCCCCGGCGATTAAAAAAATAGGTTTCACTTGGCTTAAAGACAAAAAGAAAGTGTTGTCTATGCCATTATCCTTCAAAACATCTAGTTTTTCTCCCCAATACCAGCACTTTTCCCAATTACTCTGCTCCCACAAAAACCCGAAATCACTTGCCAATATCGCCTTTATCCTAGAATCCAGACATCCGGCATAAAAAGCCATCTTCCCACCCAGAGAATGCCCTGCAATCCCGATTCTATCCCCGTCTATTCGCGAATCATCCTCCAGCAAATCCACTAGAAGCCGAGTATCCGCGACCAGTTTCCCGACCCCACACCACTGCGGATAATCCCGGAGCAAAGCCTCACCGGCATCCTGCCATCGAGTAAAATCATCCCTATCCTTATCGCTGTCCACATACGTCAGATGATAACTTTCTGCGCTTATCGAAGCCATCCCCTTTCGGGCCAATAAAGCCATAATCTCGACACCTGCATACCGCGGGAGCTCCTCTCCCGTCCTAGGGTCTCGGCCAATCATAGCTTCCGGAAAGTAAAACGGCACGACCACAGCCGGGACCTTCCCGACGCGATTCTTTGGGAGCACCATCATCACTCGCTGCGAAGTGCCCGGCCCATTTCTCTGCGTATAATACTCCACATCGAAATCCTCTAAGGAATACTTCTCTCCGGCTTCTACACAAGGCTCAAAAGAATACTCCTCCGGAGGCGTAATAAACCTCTTGACCATCCTATCCTTATCGCCGGACGAGCAAGCCATCACCACGCACGCCAGCAAGCAAACACTAACAATACTCCTTATTCTATTCATTGACCTAATATTTTTCTATATCATCTCCTCGATTATGGAGTCGGAGATGAACCACTTGTCCTCGGGGATGCTGAGATGGCGACCGTCGAGGGTAATGCCTTCCTGTTTTCTCAGGCCAAGCATAATGCTCTCCTCGCGAATCTCCTTCGCGCTCAAGACTTCCTTTTCGGAATGCCAATCCGCCAGTCCCTCACTATTCCAGCTGCGCTCCTGCGTGCCGTCAGGCTTAATCAAGAAGGAATGTGCCCCGGGGCCCAGTCCGACGTACGGCTCGCGGTCCCAATAAGCGCTATTATGCACCGCCTCCTTTCCGGGCAATGCCCAGTTCGAAATCTCGTAATGGCGATAGCCTGCCGAGCGAAGGGAGCCACATATAAGTTCATACTGATGGGCGCACTGCTCGTCCGGAAGTGGCGTGTACTGCCCGCGCAGCACCATCTTGTCCAGCGCAGAGCCCTCCTCGATGGAGAGCTGGTAGGCCGATATATGCTCCGGATGGAGGCGGAGGAATTGGCCTAAAGTGTCGGTAAGAATCTTATCACTGAGCCCGTCTACTCCGAAGATAAGATCGAGGCTTATGTTATCGAACCCGCTGTCTCTCAGAATCTTGAAGGCTTGCAGGGCAGTAGCGGCATCGTGTCGGCGCCTCATCCAGCGCAGGATGTCGTCGGAGAGAGATTGGACCCCCATACTGATGCGGCTCACTCCCATCTTCTTCAGGGCATCCGTAAACTCGCGCCCACGGTGCACTATGTCATCGGGATTCACCTCTACGGTAAACTCCGAAAAATCCTTAAGAGGCAGCGCTTTAAGGACAGATTCGAAAAAAGGAAGAGGCATCACCGACGGGGTGCCTCCTCCTATATACAATGTATTAACTTTCTGCGTGCTAATGATTTGCTCGCTTCGTTCCCTTATCTCTTCCACTACTTTTTCCGTGTAGGCTTCGAGCGCTTTCGCGTTACTGCAAGCGATTTCCGAATAGAAATCACAATACACACAGAAACTCTTGCAGAAAGGGACGTGGAGGTAAATCATTATCTGAGCATCAGTTCCGTGCTGCCGAGCTGAGACTTGTTCGTGAACACCTCGATAGTGTAAATACCTTTCACGTAATCAGCGATGTTGTTAACGTAGATTATCATATCCACTTCGCTGCCCTGGTAATCCACCTCGCGGGATGCACTTGCTGCCACAGCCTCACCGTTAAGCTTGAACGATGCGCCTTCGCCGTCGAGAAGCAGGTTTCCATCCGGATCCTTTACCCTTACATAAACGATCATCGGGCCTTTCTTGGCCAATTCGTTCTCTACCAGCGAGAGCGATACTGCGAGCCTCTTGACCCTGCTGCTGCGATCGGTAACCTTATTCGAGCCGTTATAAGCCTTTGCACTCAAACCACGAGCCTTCACGATGGAACCGGTAGCGACCTTAGAAGAAAGATTCTCGACCTGTGCGTTAAGAGCCTTGTTTTCGCCAGTAGCCTTAGCCAATTCCTTACGAGAAGTCGAAAGTTCGTCGGCGAGGCGGCGATTAGCTGTATTAAGCGAGTCGATTTGAACTACATAGCTTTTCATAATGCTACGAAGAGTTCCGAGCTCCTTTTCGTACTGTCTCATCTTCTTTCGGTTCGTAGCCTCTGTCTTTTTGATTCTATCTACGAGCATAGCCACCTCTTCGCGAGAAGAATCGAGCTGAGTGTTGATAAAGTCATAATCTGACTGGAGGTTATCGAAATCGGATTTGAGAACGATGATACGCTGCTCCAAATCGAATTTGTCTTGTTCGAGTTCTTGAACCATCTTATAGTCCTTAATGGCGACTACTGCAAGTGCGATGGCGAGAACGCCCGTAAGCACTCCCAGGATGGTAACGACGTTCTTGGACCCTTTCTTCTCGGCCCTCTGTCTGTCAATTCTTGCGATAGGATCTTCTTTTTCCATACTCAAAATGTTTTAGATTACAAAAATTGTCCAAAGGTACAAAATTTGTGCTCAAAAAGAGTATATTTGTCAAAAATATAAGAAATAATGAGATACCTTGTGCGCGCACTCAAATACTTCGTGTATTTGTCCATAATGCTAGTCCTCTTCATAGTAGTACTTTGCCTTCTCGGAGTCATCCCCAGTGACATCGACCTCATATTCATAAACGGCACCAAGTCCCTCCCGCAGATGGCACTCATAGTGGCCGTCTTCGCAGCGATATATCCTAAGGTAGGATTCACCACACGTAATGTCAGAATGGTAGGAGAGGCTTCAGAAACCGAAGGCGAACTGACTAAATTTATGAATTCCAGAAGGTATGTCTTAGTAAAGAAGGAAGGGGAAGACCTCGTATATCGCAGGGCTTCAGTTCTGGACCGCATCATAAAGATGGGAGAAGACAAGATCTACTTTAAGAAGATACTGAACGGATACGCTATGGAAGGCCTCACTAAGGATGTGGTCCGCATAGACACCGGACTTACTCATTTCCTCGACCCCGAGCAGTAAAAATACCCTTCAGCAGGGAATCCAGCACCTTTTCCTCATTAGGCGCAGTCAAATGCGCTTCTATAGGCACCATAAACAGGCGTTCCTTAAGATAATCGCTTACATAAGGCAGTGATGTGAGCCTCTGCGCATCCTTTTCGGTGGTCGCAAGCGCACAAGCCTTCGCCTTTCGGAGTTCCTTTTCCACTCGGGCCAATTCTCCCTTGCTGAAATCGTGGTGGTCCGAGAACTCAAAGCTTTTCAAAATCATATACTGCGAGAGCAGCTGGTCGTGAAGACGCCTATCCTTCGCGATGCCACTCATATACATAATCCTCTGAGAATAAATGTAACGTGGGTCTCCCTCGGGGAATACCATCTTCGGAGCCAGATAGCTTATGGTCGAAAATAGCACTTTGATCTTCCGGCCGTCAGGGCACAATGCACTACACTCTTCTGCGTCATAGTCTTTCAAGCGCAGCCCCTCCACGAAGGCTCTTTTTTCGTCGGCGCTTATATCCTCGGCGCATTTGCTGACCACTATCACGTCAGATTTGAAAATCCTCTCCGGGATGTCGCGCAACCTTCCGAAAGGCAGCAACTTATCTTCAAAAACAGGACGGCTATAACTTACCAGGACGATGTTCAGGTCGGCACGGAGCCTGCGGTACTGGAAAGCGTCGTCGAGAATCACCATCTTAGCCCCCATCTCCTTAAGCTTGCTACACCCTTCGATACGGTCCTTATCCACGGCTACTATCCTGTCCGGGAACTTTCTCGCTATCTGCAAGGGCTCATCTCCGAAATCCCTCGTAGAGCCATCCGTCTTCACCACCAGAAAACCCTTCGACTTACGGCCATAACCTCGCGAGAGCACTGCCACGCCCTTCTTTCCCTCCAGCATCCGCAGAAGCATCTCGGTGTGCGGAGTCTTTCCGGTACCGCCCACCGTGACATTACCCACGCAAATCGTGGGAACGGCTGCGTGCATACTCTTCCTACGCCCCTTATCGAAAGCGCGATGCCTTGATTTAAGAATTAAGCTGTACAGCATAAGTGCTCTTTATTTCATCTAAAATAGAATACAATTCGTTAACATCCAGAGTGGTAACCATCCTCATACGGGTCTGCTTGAAATCCGGAAGTCCCTTGAAGTAGCAGGACAGATGCCTTCGCATCTCGAAAATTCCCCTCGGCTCCCCCTTCAGGGCCAATGACAGCCCCAAATGCCTTTTGGCCAATTCCACCCTCTCGGCCACACCCATATCCGGCAATTCCTCGCCGGTATCCAGATAGTGCCTGATTTCCTTAAAAATCCACGGATGTCCGAAAGTCGCACGGCCTATCATTATGCCATCCACGCCATAGCGGTCAAATGCCTCTTTCGCCTTGTGCGCATCGGTAATGTCACCGTTCCCGATGATGGGGATGTGCATACGAGGATTGTTCTTCACCTCGCCTATGAGCGTCCAATCGGCTTCGCCGCGGTACAATTGGCAGCGAGTACGACCGTGAATGGTCAGAGCCCGGATGCCGACGTCCTGCAGCCTCTCGGCCAATTCGACTATGATTTTCGAATCCTCGTCCCATCCCAGACGCGTCTTCACCGTTACCGGCTTCTTCACTGCGTCCACTATCGCCTTCGTAATGGCGACCAATTTGTCCGGCTCTCGCATCATACCGGACCCGGCTCCCCTTCCCGCAATCTTCGAAACGGGGCAGCCGAAGTTAATATCTATGAAGTCCGCACCGTGCCCACCGGCTATCTCGGCCGCATTCTCTGCCATCTTGGCCGCTTCGACCATAGCCTCGGGAATGTGTCCGTAAATCTGTATGCCCACCGGCGCCTCTTCTTCGAGGGTCCGCATCTTCGCTATCGACTTCTCGACGTCGCGAACCAGAGCATCGCTTGGCACGAACTCGGTATATACGGCAGCCGCCCCCTGCTCCCTGCACAATATACGGAACGATGCATCTGTAACATCTTCCATAGGTGCCAATAACAGAGGGCGTCTGCCCAGATCGATGTCTCCGATCTTCATCGGAAGCACTGATTAAATGTTTGCCAATACTGCAGGAGCCTGGATAGCTGCGTTAATAGCTACAGCGATGAAAGCTACGCAGATAAGTGTAGATAAGATGCAACCTATCACCTTAACTCTCTTGAACCAGATACCATTATTCCAACCGATGGTCTGGAACATACTCCAGAATCCGTGTGTAAGGTGGAACCAGATTGCGATGAACCATACGATGTAGAGTAGGAGAATCCACCACTTACCGAATGTAAGGCTCAAAAGGAGGTATGGGTTATCTACATAAGTGCCTAATCCCAAAAGTTCCGGCATCTGCATCTTAGCCCAGAAGTGAGTAAGATGGAAAACGATGAATCCGAGAACCACGATACCGAGAACGAACATATTCCTAGACGACCAAGAATCTGCGGCAGCCTTCGACTTAACCTCATAGCGTTTGATTCCGCCTCGTGCCATTACGTTTCTCGCTGTCAACCAGCATCCCCAAATGATATGGAGAGCGAAACCGAGTGCCAATACCGGAACCATGATGCTGATGATAGGAGTAGACATAAAGTCGCAACCGAGTTTGAAAAGACCATCGCCGGCGGAGAATAACTTGTCGTCAAGTGCTACGACACCGTATTTTCCGGTAAAGGAGTCAATTACTGAAAAAAAGTTGATAGTTGCGTGAAGAAGCAAGAAAAGGATAAGAAACGCGCCGCTGACAGCCTGCACGAACTTCTTGCCGATTGAAGAGTTTAACATGAACATATCTTGTATCTTTTTATTTGTTTCGTTAAAAGCGTACAAATATAACTCAAATATCGCAAGAATAATAATTTTGGATTAAAAAATGGAGCTATTCCTCCAGAACTGCCATTTCGCAGGCGGAGCAGTCGAAGCGTAAGGGGAAGCGGCGGCCATTGTTTTCGAGATAAAGCGCGCCCTTTCGGCCTCCGGACTTGAGGCACTGGGAGATTTCGCGGCGGATGCAGTACTTCGAGCGCATCACTTCTCCCTCGCGACGGGTCGTGTCGTACTCGACAGGCTCCCTTTCAGAAGGGTTAAGCATAGGGATTTCACCGCACGGTTGCGACTCCAGTGCGTCCGACAGGCTTCTGCGCACCCCATTGAGCGCAGACATACTCAGGTGGGCCAATTCGCATTCAACCCCTATCGGATTAAGCGCAAAGCTAAAGACAGAGCTGTGCTTTTCGAGCTGACAGGCATAGACCTCGCTCTCCCGCTGGCGATTCAGCGCCTTTTCAAGACCCGAAAGGCTCACTTCGGCCTTACGCCCGTCTTCGCTCAGGGCAGAGAATGTCACGTCGAGCATTCCATCCTTTTCGGAAGAGCGGTAATCCAGCGCGACCGACAGGAAACGCTTGCAAGGGTGCAATTCCATCTCCGACTCGAAGGCCACGCTATAGTTTCGATACAGTACGGCTCCTACGGACAGGCCCTGTACCTTCTTGCAAATTATCTTGTTACCCGAGCAGACATCTCCTCTGAAACCCACGATTTGCTCGCCGCGCACGAATGCGAATCCATCTCCGTTTCGCAGTTCGAGAGCGGCCCCATCGAGCGTCAATTCGAGTTCGGAATTGGCCAATACCCTCACCGCACGGACTTTCCCAAGTCGCTCACCCATCGATTTGGGAGCGTCGAAATTGGCCAGGGAAGAATCGGTATTCCCTAAAAGCAGGGAAGTGTATCCGCGGTTGAAGGTCTTGTCGAGCGAAGGGGTAAACCCTCGTTCCACGCGCCCCCAGGAGGCTCTTAGGTAGAGTCCGGGGTGTTTTGCGATGATCTCGTCGAGGCGCAGCGAATAGGCGCGCACGACATTTCGCACATAGGAGATGTTTTTCAGACGGCCTTCGATTTTCAGGGAAGTGACCCCGGCATCGAGTAGAGACTCCAGCTGCCGAGAGAGATTAAGGTCCTTCAGTGAGAGCAATGCCTTGTTCTTCAACCAGACACGTCCGCTGTAGTCGACCAGGTCGTAAAGGTTTCTGCAGGCTTGGACACACTCGCCACGGTCGGCACTACGTCCGGTAAGTCGCTCAGACAGAGTGCATACGCCCGAATAGCACACGCAAAGCGCGCCGTGCACGAATGCCTCCACCTCCACGTTCACGCCGTTACAGATTTCCCTTATCTGAGCCAAGTCCAACTCCCTTTCGAGCACCACTCTGCCGCATCCGGCCTTTTCGAAGAGGCGCGCACGCTGTACATCCCTTATGGAGCACTGCGTGGAAGCGTGAAGGGGGATGGTGATATCCGGGAATAGACAAAGCCGCGGATCTCGGATTATGAAGGCCGAGGCACCGGCGGATTGGCATAGAAGCATCTGAGAATGAGCGCTTTCGAGCTCATCGTCGTGCAGGAGTATGTTAAAGGTCACGAAGACCCTGGCGCCAAATTTCGAAGCATACCGGCACAGGCGCTCTATCTCCGAAATGGGGTTGCCGGCATCTTTTCGCGCACCGAACTCCGGCCCTGCTATATACACGGCATCGGCACCGCAGTCTATAGCCGCGATGCCGATATCTGCATTTCTCGCAGGAGCGAGAAGTTCAATCTGTCGCATTATTAGTCCTCTTCTTCAGCAGGCTTGTTCCCTTTCTTAAGGGCTTCAACTACCTGACGGACAGCCTGTGAGTTACTTGCTGCAGGCTTAAGGACGAGATAGTTCTCGAACAGGGAGATAGCTTCCGTGTTCTTTTTCAATGCCTGAGCTGCGATACCACCTAAATAATATGCATTAGCCTCGGTAGGGTCATACGAGATGGCCTGGTTAGCGAACTCGAGAGCCTTAGCGTAGTTCTTAGCGCCACTCGCTGCCTTAGCCTGCTTTACATAAAGGTTAGCAAGCTGACGGTTAGCAGCCTTCTCCTGACCGTTCTTCGCTGCCAATTCGAGAGCAGCCTTAGCCGCGTCTACATTATTAGTAGAAAGGAGAATCTGTCCCTTGAGGAGAGCAGCCTTTCCGTTAGCCGGGTCGAGAGCGAGAACGTTATCGAAAGCCTTTACTGCACCGGCGTAATCCTTAGCCTTTACGGCCTTGTTACCCTGCTGCATATAGAACTGAGGCTTCATCTTGTTGATTTTCTCTACCTCATCGGTAAGTCCCATAGACTCGCACAGAGCAGCTATCTCAGAAAGCTTAGCCACTCCACCCTCGTAGTTACCTTCTGCTACCATATCCTTAGCGAGGTCCATTCCCAGCTTAGGGATGTATGTTTCGCAGTCCACTACGATTTCAGCGCCATCGTCACCGCACTGCTTGGCGATTTCATGTGCTTTCTTAAAACTCTCGATAGCGGAGGCCAAATTACCGTTAGAGTAGTAACTCACGGCGTTGTTATAAAAATCGGTCGCTTGGTTTACGTCTTGTGCACTTGCTACTGCCACTGCAGCAAACAGTGAGCAGACAGAGATTAAAAACTTCTTCATATCTTTATTAAACATTTATTTCCTATCTGTGGTTCGAAACCAGAACCACAAAATTATAAAAAATTTAACTTACTTCCTAATCTCGGATGTCTTCTCTTTCAACCACTCGCGAATGTCTTCTTCAAGAAACGGACCTACACTCTCGTAGACGCGCTGGTTATAGTTGTTTAGCCATTCGATTTCCCACTCGTCGAGAAGTGACAAATCCAGAATGGACGTGTCGAAATGGCATAGTGTGAGCGGCTCGAACTTCAAAAAATGTCCGAATTCATTTTCTCCGGCATCCGCTATCAAGTAGAGATTCTCGTGTCTTATGCCATACAGCCCCTCGCGGTAGATGCCGGGCTCTATGGATGTAATCATCCCCTCGAACAGTCCTGCGGAACTCATATTCTGGCGTATCTGGGCAGGCCCTTCGTGAACGCCCAGGAAGTAACCCACTCCGTGGCCCGTTCCGTGACCGAAATCCAGTTTTTCCCTCCACAAAGGCATTCTCGCAGCAGCATCCACCCTGCATCCCGGAGTTCCGGAAGGGAAGAGTGACGTCGCGAGGTCAATGTGCGACTTGAGCACCAGCGTATATTCCCTACGCTGCATCGGCGAGCACTCTCCGAGCGGGATAGTGCGCGTGATGTCGGTAGTACCGCTTAAGAATTGGCCACCTGAATCATTAAGATACAAGCCGTAAGGCTCGAGAAGCGGTGCATTCACGTTCGGCGTGTGGTAATGCGGAAGCGCCGCACCCTTTCCGAAAGCCGAGATGGTCTCGAAACTGTCCTCGACATAGTCTTCTATCTCCCTGCGATATTCGCCAAGACGCACGGAAGCATCCCACTCGCTTATCCTGGTGCCGTTTTCCAGACTTTTTTCGAGCCAATAGAAAAACTTTTCCATAGCCACGCCGTCCCGAAGATGACATCGGCGCATATTGTCTATCTCTACCGGATTCTTCACCGCCTTTCTCTGCTGAATGGGAAGGGAAGCATAATGAGGCTCTACGAGCGACGAGTTCAGCTCCACGTTAAGCGTATCCCTATCTACCCAAACACCTTCCAATGAGCGCAATTCGATGGTCACCTCGTCGTAGGAGAGGCACTGCACGCCTCTTTCCGAGAGATAGGCCAGAGCCTGCGAAGTTCCCTCGTCCTCTATCGTGTCCCTGATTACGAACCACTTGATATCCTCGAGCCCTACCAACAGATAGGAAATCACCACCGGAGTATAATCGATGTCACCGGCGCGAACGTTAAGCAGCCACGCGATCTCGTCAAGTGACGAAATCAGCACGTACTCCACTCCTTCCTTCGTCATTTCCTCTCGCAGCCACGCCACCTTCTCCTCCATGCTCTCGCCCGGATTCACACAGAAAATCGGCGTCTGAACTATACCTGGGCGGTCTTCCCACAGTGGAGACAGCAGGTCGGGAATGCCCACTACGTTAAAATTGGCCATAAGAGCGCACTGACTGCTGACCGAAGTGCAGAAAGAATCGATGGCGACATTTACATTTTCCCAGCCCATCTCTTCGAGAAGCCAATCCTCGATGCTCACGGCACCCGGAATTCTGGTCTTGTGAAGGGAGACTCCCGTTCCTGCCAATTGGGCCTCTGCCTGAATAAAATAGCGGCTGTCGGTCCAGAGTCCTGCATCGTCCAATGTGACTACCACGTCGGCTGCCTCGCCGGTAAATCCGGTCAACCATTCGATCTGTTTCCAGCGCAGTGCCGGATATTCACTGAAATGCGGGTCGGTGCCGTAGATTACGACAGCATCCCAATCTTTCGCGCGCATTAACGAACGCAAGCGCTCTATTCTTTCGAAATACTTGTTCATAAGCCTAATATGTGTTTGGCTGCAGCGTCGAGGGCCTCGTAGAAATCGCGCCCATACGCTCTGGTCAGCGGCTCTTTCAGGAACCGGTACACTCTAATCTTTTCTTCGCGCCCCTTACGGAAAGCATCCTTACAGATATTCCACCTGTGCAGGTTAAGTGCTATCCTGCCCCCGCCCAATTCGGTTACCCTTATGGGATAGAGACTACAGGAAATAGGCTTTTTCTTATGCGCACACTCTATGGCACATAGACAAGAGCCGTCCGGAAGAAAGTGCGTATAAGCACATTCGGGAGAGCATTTCATAAGCGGAGTCACTATGTCTCCGTCGCGGTCTATGGTAAAAAAGCCATTTTCCTCGATTGACTCTTTCCCTTCTTCGCTCATAAATGCGGAGTACTCCGGATAATCCTCCTCGAGTCCTTCGAGTTCCTCTTCGAGTACAGGAGCTCCGCTATCGCCCTCTACACAGCACGCTCCCTTACACTTAGGGTAGTCACAAGCGAAAAACTCGCTTATCACATCCTCGCTCACGAGAATGTCCCCTATTTCGATAATCGTTCCGAATCTATTGTCTAACATTATTTTACTATATACTCTACTATTCCGGCGGAAATAATCTCCTCCAGAATCCACCTCACATCATCTATTACTATCGAATCCAAAATCTTCTTATAGTTCGAAGTTAGGTCACGACCATTGGAGTAACGGCACACCGCATACTCCATAAGTCCCTGAGGCGAAGACAGAGAAGACTCTATCTGGCGTCGCACTATGTCCTTATAACTGGCGAATTCCTCGTCGGTTATGACCATATACTGCATCTTGGAGAACTCCTCACGCACTACATTTATGGCCTCCATAGGGTCTTGGACGCTCACCCCTTCCGGAAGTCCGTCCTGGGCGCAAGGGCGCAGCGTTATGTAGAAGGTAAACCTCTCCACCGGCGCTATGTCCAGTCTGCCGCTCACCTGCGAATACATTCCCACAGGGAAAAGACTCTTCGCGAATTGCCTACGGACAGCTTCCTGTGCCAGCAGGAAGGTAAGATAATCTTCTATCGTCACAGGAATGAGCCCCGTCGCCGCCAAGTTCACGCTTGGCTCGTCTCCATTCACTATATAGGTAGTACGACCGCTATAGAAATCGTAGTGGACCCGTTCGCGAAGGGCATAAGGACCCGAAGTGTCGAACATACCCAGATATTTGGTCAAGACGGAAAGAAGCTCCGCTTCTCTTATGTTTCCTATGAATATGAACACTCCGTCGCTCATATTCGAGAATCTCTGGCGATAAAACTCGTTAGAACGTTCCAGAAGTCCGTCCTTTATGTTTCTGGCAGAACTATTCGCGTGATATTCATAAGTAGGACACATTAGGCTGTCCATCACGGAATAGATGGCCGGAAGCTGGGTGTCGGAACGCAACCTGCTGCATTCCCTGTAAAATTCGAAAGCCATGTCGTCCGGAGTGCGGTCATAGGCGATTTTAAGCACTGCCTTCATTACGGTCTCGAGCTCCTCAGACGGAGCCTTTATTCCCAGAACCGTATTTTCGAGAGTTACGTCGCCGTTAATCTCTATGCCCTTCATCCGAAGCATCTGGTTGAACTCCTGGCCTTCTATCCCTGCATAGCGGTTTAGATAGAACATATCCGGAAGAAAACGGCTCTCCCCCTGATGAAGGGTATTCATCGAAGACGCGCCGCCTCTTAGAGCCAGACAGAAATCGAAGCCGTCGGCATTAGGTAAGTACTTATATACCACCTTGATACCGTTATTGAACATCCAGTGCTTTCCTCCCGTGAGAGGGTCGGTAGTGGTATTTACCAGCTTTACTCCGCTACGCGCATTCACCTTTAGCGCCGCATTTATGTCCGGATAAGACTGCCTCTTATATTTGAATTCTTCCTGAAATTCATACTCGCCTCCCAAAAGGGCGGAAGCGTAATTGTTAAAAAGCTCGAGATCCCTTTTAGCCGAAATCTTTCTACGGGAGAAGAAGTTCTTAATGGTCTCTTCCGATGCCAAGTTACTACCGGTCAATATGGCCGATATGCACTTGTCTACATAGAAGGAATTAGGTTTGCCTAATTTAAGTCCGTTCGCGATAATGTCCGGGAGGGCCAGATTCTTCGCGTAGGTAAGCTCCTCGCCGGTGGTGCCGCAATTGGCCAAATCGGCCAAGGCCTCATTAATTATACCTTGTGCCCTGTCTTCGAATTCGACGTCGAAAAAGACTTTTATCTCGTTCGAGGAGATGTCCATATAGAATGGAATCCGCTCTTCCGTAAATGCGAGTTTAATTCTGTCGCACAGAATGTTACGGAATTGAAGGAAAAGATACTCCGAAACCAGCGGCACCGCAGTTCCCGCTTGCTCGCGATTAGCCGTTCCCTGCTGGAATGAGAGCACTACACGTCCCCTGTCGGCGTCGTTCCTGAATACGGAACCATCCTTAGGAATCGAACTCTCATACTCTATGTCGCGAAGTTTAGGGACCACGAGACTAAGCGTGGAAAACCTGTCCTGAAACTTATTCTTATCTATGTCTCCGCACACGATGACCGTCTGTGGGCCGTCGGAAAGCTGCATAAAGTCCAGCATCATAAGAAATGTGCTGTCCGCAGTGTACTTATCCTTAACATTTACATCCGGAAAGCGGAAGACCCTGGCGCCGTCATAATAAGACACGAATCCGTCTTCGGTGTACGGCACGCCGTGGTTCAAAAGGAAATTTTCGGCATTTATATGGTCTAGCTCTTCAAATCCGTTACGGCTCTCCTCGGCAGAAAAATCACCTATCTGCAGAAGTGCGAAATCCGCGCGGCCGGCCACTGGGGTATTGGCCACGAAATAGTAATCCATCCCATTCGGAAAGGAGCCCGTCATTATCTCGTCGGCGCGCTTTAGCTTAGGAATCGACTGTGCGTCTACGCCAATCACCGCCACGAGAAAGAGGCCAAGAGCTATAAACCATCTTTTCATAATGTCACGATGGGATTTGTATTTAACTGAGTAGCCTCCACGCGAACGCCCGGACACTCCCTTTCGAGCATCCTAACGAGCAAATCCACAGTGTACTGCTCACTTTCGTAATGTCCCAGACTCACGAGCAAAAGATGCTGCGCATCGAAATAATCGTGGTAATGAATCTCGCCCGTGATAAAGCAATCCACACCCTTCGCCTGCGCCTCCGAAATAAGGAAAGACCCTGCTCCGCCACAGAGAGCCACCTTTCTAACCTGCTTTCCCTTAGGGTCGGTGCAGCGCAAGGCCTCTACCTTAAAAATCGCCTTCAGTCGCTGTAGAAACGCTTCTGCCTCCATGCTTTCGGCCAATTCGCCCACGACTCCGCTTCCCGCATCCTGCCCCGGGATCGGCAGCAACCACTCGAGGTTTTTCAAGCCAATCCTTTCGGCAATCTCAAAGTTAACGCCCCCGCGAGCGTTGTCCAGATTAGTGTGAGCGGAATAAAGGGCAATGCCTTTACTTATCGCATCACAGACACAGCGCTGCTGAGGCGTTCTATCAGAGACGCATCTCAAAGACTTGAAGAGAAGGGGATGGTGCGACACCACCAGGTTACATCCCTTTCGGGCTGCTTCGTCTATCACTTCTTCGGCAATGTCCAGGCACACCAATATGCCCTTCACCTCATCATTTTCCCTTCCGACTTGAAGTCCGGAATTGTCATAAGATTCCTGCAGCCCCAGCGGAGCTGCAGATTCTATAATGTTTTGTATATCTCGCACTGTCATATAGCGCGAATATACAAAATTCTGGCCTACTCTCCTATTTTTTCAAAACGCCGGCCCCTTTTGAGGGTCGGCGCGTTATTATGAGTGTTTGAATGACTATTCGTCTTCAGTATCCTGTGCTGCGTATTCAGCGAGGAGTTTAGCCTGAACGTCACCAGGAACCGGCTGATAGTCCGCAAATTCCATAGTGAACGTAGCAGAGCCCGAAGTCAACGAGCTAAGGACTGTCGAATAACGATAAAGCTCTGCAAGCGGAACTCGTGCCTTAAGTACGGAGAATCCCTTGTCGGTTCCGAGGTCTCCGAGAATACCGCGACGATTCTGAAGGTCGGACATCACAGCTCCCTGATATTCGCCAGGGGTCATAATCTCCACGTTATAGATAGGTTCGAGAATCTTCGGACCCGCATTACGGAAGGCCTCCTTGAAGGCGTTACGTCCTGCGATGATGAACGCGATTTCCTTAGAATCTACCGGGTGCATCTTACCGTCGTAAACGAATACTCTGATGTCTCGTGCGTATGAGCCCGTAAGAGGACCTTCCACCATCTTGTCCTTAATACCCTTAAGGATGGCCGGCATAAATCCGAGGTCGATGGCGCCACCTACCACGCAGTTATAGAATTCGAGCTTTCCACCCCAATCGAGGTCTACGGTCTCAGAAGTCTTGACGTTAAGCTGAGTATCCTTTCCGTCGATCATAAACTTGGTCTTCAACTCGCCTTCCGCAGGGCAAACGAGCAAATGCACTTCACCGAATTGGCCGGCACCACCGGACTGCTTCTTATGGCGATACTGAGCATTTGCCACCTTAGTGATGGTCTCGCGATAAGGCACCTTCGGGGCGAAGAGCTCTACGTCGATGCCGAACTCGTTATTAATGCGCCACTTGACCATATTTATGTGCTGCTCACCGTTTCCGCTGAGGATGGTCTGGCGAAGCTCCTTCGAATACTCTACCACTACGGTAGGGTCCTGATTGGCAATCTTCTTAAGGGCGTCGCCGAGTTTCTGCTCGTCCTGCTGTACCTTCGCCTTGATGGCACAACGATACTTAGGTGCAGGGAAGACGATTCTCTCGTAAGAGATGCCGGCTCCGGGAGCGCAGAGGGTAGTGTTAGACTTGCCGTTCTTAAGCTTGACCACGCAACCGAAATCTCCGGCGTGCAAGTTCTGAACAGGCTCCCTCTTGTTTCCTGCCACTGCATAGATGGAAGAGAACTTCTCTTTATTAAAGGTCTTAGGGTCCTCATACTCGGCACCTGCGCTGACTACTCCGGACATAACCTTGAAGTAAGAAACCTCACCTACGTGCGGTTCCACGTCGTTTTGATATATGAATAAAGATGCCGGCTGAGTCTCGTCCACCTGAGGAGCCACAGAAACGTTCTTCGTAAATTCGAGGAGACGCTTCACGCCGATATCTTTCTTTGCACTCACGCACATGATAGGGAACACTTCCCTATTCTTGATTCCTACGGCAAGTCCCGCACGGATTTCGTCTTCGGTAAGCGAACCTACTTCGAAGAACTTCTCCATAAGGGTGTCGTCGAATTCTGCCGCCTTCTCTATCAATTCCTGACGGGCCAACTCTGCCTCGTCCATTAATTCTGCAGGAATTTCCAGGTCTTCACGGGTACCATTTTCGTCCTTGAAATGGTAATATTTCATAGTAAGGACGTCGACAAATCCGTCGAATGCAGCTCCTACCTTCGTAGGGAACTGGATAGGAATAATCTTGTTCTTTCCCAATTCCTCCTTGATGGATGCCAATGTCATCTCCCAGTCAGCCTTGTCGCCGTCGAGCTGGTTAACTGCGATTACGAGAGGAATGTTGTACTTATCAGCATGGCGAAGCAAACCTCTGGTGCCCACTTCCACACCCTGCTGAGCATTAACCACGAGAATACCATTCTCACATACCTTGAAAGCCGAGATGGCACCTCCGATGAAATCGTCTGAACCAGGAGCATCTATGATATTGATCTTCTTGTTCATAAACTCTGCGTAAAGCGGAGTCGCATAAATTGATCTTTGATTCAGCTTTTCAAGTTCATTATTATCTGAGACCGTGTTCTTATCCTCTACGGTTCCGCGTCTGTCGATAACCTTGCCCTCGAAAAGCATAGCTTCAGATAACGTGGTTTTACCCGACTTGGTAGCGCCAAGCAGTACCACGTTTCTAATGTCATTTTTTGAATACTCTTTCATCTTATTATTAGTTTTTGTGTGTGTCGAATTACAAATCTAAACTTTTTTAATATCAATTCCAATATCCACACTAAATTTTTACCATCATTCGATTTTAAAATCGTTGGTAAAGATTTGTGATAGATTTTCGAGGATAGATTTCTTTTACTATCTTCGCAAATAGTCCAGGAGATTAAAAAAATGAGAATTGCAGTATTTTGCTCGGCTAATGAAAACATCGATCCGGAATTCTTCAAGATGACGGAAGAATTGGGAGCTTGGATGGCCGAAAATCACCACGCACTGATATTCGGAGGGTCAAATCAAGGCCTTATGCAATGCGCAGCCCGCGCCGTAAAGGAACACGGAGGACACACCATAGGAGTAGTGCCCACCCTGCTCGAAAAAGGCGGCAAAGTCTCGAAATACCTCGATGAAAACATCCCGTCCCGGACACTGAGCGACCGTAAGGACATTATGGTAAAGGAGTGCGATGTGGCGATAGCACTTCCCGGCGGAGTCGGCACGCTGGACGAAATCTTCTGCATGGCAGCCTCGAAAAGCATAGGCTACCACGACAAAAAAGTCATACTCTATAATATGAAAGGCTTCTGGGATTACCTGATAGCCCTTTTGGAAGACATGGCACAAAAAGGGATGATTCGAGGCTCGTGGCGCGATATGATAAAAGTGGCCGACACCCTCGAAGACATCAAGAGGCTTATCTAAAGAATCGCGAAAGCCATTCCTGGTCTATCTTGGCCAATCCGCCCGCCTCATTCTCAAGCTCCGGATTACGAGAAAGAATCCCCAGAGCGTCGGCATAGACGTTCTGGCCGATTTCCAGCATCTGCATCTGCCCCTTTTCCGGATAGGCAAACGTCAACTCCCCGTCCGTTCCCTCCATCTTGTAGAATTTAAGGGAAACGTCCCTGCCGAGCTCCTGCATCGTGACGAATTTGCATATTTCGATGGCGACATCGTTAAGCCCGGCATCGAAAATCTTTATTTTCTCTATCATCTCACCCACGGAGCACACGCGACGACAGGTATAACCCTCCAGCCCCGGCGACGACATCGCGATCTTACTCATAACGATAAGCACGCGCTCGCTCGGGTCGTTATACAGGAACTCCCCGTCATCCAAATTCACCTGCCCACAATAAGGACAAGCAGACAAGAAGTACGTTCCATCGAGAATCTGCTGCTTCAACTCGGGATTCCGAGACACATTCACGCTTCTGGCCAATCCTGACTCAAAAGACTTTCCACACTTATTACAAATCATAATTGAGCGCTAAGTTACAAAACATTCCCGTAGAAGTGTTATACCCGCACTTCACTCCCAGCCTGAAATCGTAAGGCAAACAGAAAAGATTACCCAACACTATATTTACATACGAGCCGAACGAATGTCTCATCTCCACGGTTTTATATCCCGTTTCCTGTAACAGGTAATCGTCCCTTTCGAATTCGTAGAACGGGATAAGTTCCAAATTCTTGAAATAGAAAAGAGGGGAGAACAAAGAACTTCCGGCGAAAGCGAAAGGAAGACCATAGCGAACCGAAAGGTTACTGTTACGGACATCTATCGTGTATGCATCCTTAGTGAAGATATAATTGCCTTTAGTAGAGGCACTCCACGCTATGCCGTGAGTTTTTGCCACACCCGGAAGATATCCATAGAGCGACAATCGAGGCTGAGGCCTATGCTTGTCGTCAAATATCAGATGGTAATCCGCTCCACAATACGCGCCTATTCCCAGGCGCGGGAAGATGTTGCTATTACGCTTCGGAAGAATGGTATAGGCCCTCACCCCTAGCGAGGTCACGCTTCTAAGTATCCACGTCTTCGACACCACGTCTTTTTGGACAGCATCGAGATATTCGAACGACGCCATAGGAATCACGCCCGTACTCCAACCGTTACGCGAGAAATTCAAAGGAATATACGACCTCAAATTCCCATAAATTCTCTGCGGTGTCAGCATCGTCCTGAGTTCAAAGACAGGATAGAGACCCCGGTAAGTCATATTGGCACCAAATCCTATGGTAGAATCATCCTCGGCGAAAATAAACTTGGGCCCTGCGCTTCCTGAAAAAGTACTCAGGTTATTCTGGAAAAAGAATGTAGCACCTAAACCCGCATCCATATAGAGTTGTTCTGAAGAAATCGTAAGCAATTCGTCGGTGTCAAGATACAGGAACGGAATATACGAATGCACCCTCGCTATGTTATCCCTTTTCGAATACTCCCGAGGAGCGTCGATTCGAATGAATTTCTCGTTTATCCACTCCCTCTGCACATTGCGGCTAAGAGAATCCGCCATCTTATAGGAATACCTCTTCGAAAAATCCACCTCCCTTACAGGTAGGGCACTTCTGTGCGTCACGCAGATATTCCGGCCAAGCGAAGAGAGTACCGTGAAGTAAAGGCTATCCCCACTGAACACGAAATCGCGACCTCCTTGAGGAAGATTGGTCAATTGGCATACGACACCGCTCTGCACATCCAGCGAATACATCTCGTTTACGCCGGTGCGATCCGAAGTAAACACCACCTTCCCGTCTTCGCTCGACAAATGATTAATAGCCACCGGACTAGATGCCAATCTAACCGCAAATCCATCCTCGACGTCGCAAATCAATTGGCCCTCGTCATTCATGGCACTAGCAAACAGATGCCCATTCACCCAGACCGGCTCAAGCACCTGCAGCCCCGACGGAGCCCTGTACGACGCCACCTCCATCATCCCGGCCGTCTCATACACGCGCACATAGCAGCTTCCGTCCGTCATATTCTCCACAAGTGCCAATTGGCCCGCCTCATAGGCCGGATTATAGAGCCTGCGCCCTCCTATTTCAGTGCGGATGGACGAGCCCTTGAGCGAGCGCAATGCCGATGTGGACTGCACCTCCCAGCGCAAGTCAGGAATCTCCTCGGTCCAGTACAACTTTCCATCGCCGGCGATAAGCCTGGAATCGGCAGAGGTAAGCCGCGACTTTCTAACCTTCCCGGTAGCCGGGTCGAGCGAGACGATACGGGCATTGTCGGCCAATCCCGCCTTCACCGCATAAATCTTCCCTTCGAATGGGACCAGACCGGAATAGGACACATAGAAGCTCTCGTCCTTCGTAAGCTCGCTGTACGGCTGGAACGGAGCGCGCGATCTCGTGTCTTCCTGCCAATCCTGCTGCATTTCCCGGGCGAACCCGTGAAAGCGAGGTCTAAGGGTGTTGTCGAAGAACTCGCCGTGAGGGCCAAGTCCCATACCTGCCACAGTAAGATATCCTATCTTATAATAGTCCGGGGTATAGTATTTTTGCGAGCCGAAACGCCATCTGTCGAAGTCTCTCAAGTCACCATTTTCGAAGCACACCCTGAAATACTCCAAGAAGTCGGCGCTGCGGCCTCGTCCCGATGACGTAAGAGCCGTTTCGGCGGCGACTGCATCGCCCTCCATAAACATAGAAGTGCTATATAGCGTACATAACGGCCCTGCCAACAATTCTCCGAACCATCTTTCAGTCCATCGGAATGGGGGGAGTCGAAGGAACTGCATCTGACTTACGTGCCTGTTTTCGTGAATGGCGAGAAGAGTGTGCCACGGAACGGGTTCCGGGCTATACATAGACGGAGCCGTGAACATCTCCATCCTGCTCGGAGTCCAGACCACGAAGCCGTTTGAGGTAGCAGAATAGGGATGAAGCACTACGGGAAGATTGTCTCCTCCCTTATAGCCCACGGCCAATCTATACTTTTCCCACTCGTGGGCATAGGAGTACGCCAGAGAATCGCACCCTGCGGGATAGATGAATTGATAGGCATTCGTCTTAAAGGTGTTCCACTTCGTGAAGGCACTCTCGTTCCCATTTACCACAAACTGTGCGTAAAGAGGAAGAGTAAGGCAAAACGCCGCTAGAGACATAACTATTTTCTTCATAACAGACTATCCCTATTTAAAACCTTACATTGTCGTATCGTGTAACCACATCTTCGTATTTTGGCCACATTTTTATGTCTTTCATTCTTTCGTCCGGCGGAAAATGGATTTCCAAGTCTCCTTCTTCGTTGATTAATCTTTGCGCATCCCCGATTGATATATCATATCTAACTAAATACAAATCATTTTCAATAGGAATTAAAAGATCCTCATATTTTTCATCAAATACAAATACACGCATTGTATCATAGGGCATCATTTCTTCAAACGTTAAATAGCGTGTCACATTAATATCTATTCCTGAGCCTTCTACTCCGCTATAAGCATATGCACTAGTAAAAGCATAATTAGCCATAGTCGTATCTGAAATATCCAATTGATCCATATCAATCCATCGATATCTCTTATGATGTGAAAAATAAGTACCGCTACATCCTATTGTTCTTATTCTGTTATGATTTAAAGGAGCGATAAACCCCACAGCACTATTACTTCTGTTAACTAATCTTATAACTATAGACCTTTCGTAGTAATAGAGGTTTAAAAAATTAAAACAAGAAGTGATGGAGAAACAGAGAATAGTGAAAACTATAGTCATACAAATCCTATTTCGTAGGCAAGACTTCATAATGATATATATTTTTTTCTCTAAATTAGTGATTCAATCCAAATATAATATTAAATCTGACAATGTCTCCCCTTTTCGGAGAATTATATTCGATTATCAATCGAAGAGGGGTCTCCTGCCATAGTCTTGTTTTTTATCTAAACCGGCCTAAAATCGCAAGATTTTATGTAAGTTTGTATTCGTCTAATAAAATCTATCGATGAAACAGTATTTGGAACTTTTGCAGCGCATAATGGATGAAGGCGTGGTGAAGACGGACCGCACGGGCGTCGGAACTAAAAGCATATTCGGACACCAGATGCGCTTCGACCTTTCGGAAGGATTTCCCCTTCTGACCACTAAGAAGGTTCACCTTAAGTCCATTATCTACGAACTGCTGTGGTTTCTCAGCGGCGACACTAACATCCACTACCTTAAGGAGCACGGAGTATCCATCTGGGACGAGTGGGCCGACGAAAACGGAGACCTGGGCCCTGTCTACGGACACCAGTGGCGCAGCTTTCCCACGCCTGACGGACATAGTGTAGACCAGATCTCCCAAGTGCTGGACCTCATCAAGACCCACCCCGATTCCCGCCGTATGCTCGTGTGCGCGTGGAACCCGGGAGAGGTAGACAAGATGGCGCTTCCGCCTTGCCACTGCCTGTTCCAGTTCTATGTGGCCGACGGGCGTCTTTCCTGCCAATTATACCAGCGCAGCGCGGACACCTTCCTGGGCGTTCCGTTCAACATAGCATCCTATGCCCTGCTCACTATGATGATGGCACAGGTATGCGGACTCCAGCCGGGCGAATTCATACACACTACCGGCGACACCCACATCTACCTTAATCATTTCGAACAGGTAAAGGAGCAGCTGAGCCGCACTCCGCGTCAGCTTCCACAAATGAAGCTTAACCCGGAGGTGAAGAGTCTGTTCGATTTCAAATACGAAGATTTCACACTGGAAGGATACGACCCATATCCTGCCATAAAAGCCCCTGTAGCAGTATGAAAAAATGCCTTATAGCAGCAGTAGCTGACAATTATGGAATAGGAGTCAAGGGCGATTTGCCTTGGCATCTTTCGGAAGACTTGAAATATTTCAAGGCACAGACTAAAGGATTTCCGGTGATTATGGGCAGGACCACGTATTTCTCCATTGGCCGTCCGCTTCCGGGACGTCTTAACATCGTGCTGAACGCCGGAGGCGACCCCATCGATGGCGTGGATTGCGTAGAATCCTTCGGACAGGCGTACGAATTGGCCGAGAAGGCAGACGTCGAAAAATGCTTCATAATAGGCGGTGCGTCCGTGTACAAGGCGGCGATTGACGATATGGACTTGCTCTACATCACGCACGTGCACACCGAGGTAAAGGACGCCGATACGTTTTTCCCTGAGATAAACCCGGACAAATGGGTAGTAAAG
>Ga0256405_10003871_pt1 | contig 29759 bp, 23 predicted proteins | sample RumenRJG_02DNA_FD_189096 | JGI IMG/M metagenome (GOLD analysis project Ga0256405, IMG submission 189096) | Bovine rumen microbial communities from Lethbridge, Alberta, Canada - RJG_02 | ecosystem: Host-associated > Mammals > Digestive system > Stomach > Rumen | place: Canada: Alberta...
AGGGTAAAACTTCCGGTGCCATTTTTGCACTTTATTGACTTCTTAGGATAATTGCTCCATCTACTTGCCCTTAAGCTAACTTTTGTCTTGTCCTTGGGAACTGTAGTTTTGAGACAGACTCTTTTTTATTTGCCTTGATCGTGTTAGACTTATCCGGGGGGGGTGTACAATGACCGTACGTCCGGCCAAAGTGCAGATGGTAAAACGAAGCCGTCTTGACGACTATCAGTGTCTCTCAGGCAAAGAACTGCGAGCACTTATGCGAGACAATGATGATTCAGAGACGGCGAAAACGTTGAACGACCTGACGCCAGCCATAGAATTGTTGTATTTTATCTATCAGTATCAGCGCAGACAGGATGAGGGAGAGGCATAAGCCATGAGCGAGAAAAAACTGCAAGGCAAAAAGGAAAACCTCGATTCTGTACCGCTCGATCAGCGCGCTGTCATCTATGCCCGGTATTCCACGAGGAATCAACGCGAGGAAAGCATCGAGCATCAGATAGATCTGTGCGAGGCTTATGCCAAGGAAAAAGGCTGGGTTGTCGTTAAGAAATACTGGGACAAAGCTGAAACTGCAACGCAGACGGTGTCCCGCACCGCTTACAACAGAATGATTGATGACAGTGAGAGTGAACAGTTTTCGAAAGTTATTGTCTTCAAGATCGACCGCTTTTCACGGAACCTGCGGGATTACTTGAACGATCAGTATCGGCTGGCACTGAACGGCGTTGAAATCCATTCCACCCGTGAGCAGTTTCAGCAGGGGCCCATGGGGAAACTGGCCGAAGTGATGGTTGTCCTAGCCGCTGAGCTCTATGCTGATTCCGTTTCCGAGCATACGACAAAGGCGATTTACCGTAACGCTGCCCAAGGCTGGTATACTGGCGGCAAAATCCCCCTGGGGTATAAAACTGTGACCGAAGACGGAAGAAAAGCTCTTGCGATAGATGAGCAGGAAGCACAGAGTGTCAGATTCATTTTCGAGCAATACGCCGCTGGGAAGACTTATAGCGATCTTGTTGAGCTCCTTGACGAGAGAAACATAAGGACGAAAAACGGCGACCGGTTCAGTATCGGCAGTTTCAACAGCCTGTTCAACAATCCCATTTACGTTGGACAATTCATTTTCGGCAAAGATACCGATCACCCGCAGAAAAGCGACAGGCCAGACCTGCGCATTATCAGCGAGGAGCTTTTTGAAAGCGTTCAGGAGAAGCTGAAACAGAATAAGACGCATGGGAGCAAGTTCAGAGGAAAACGTGCCTATATCCTTTCAGGTTTTGTGAAGTGCGCGAAATGTGAATCCAACATGACCGTCACGACATCCAGCAAGAAAAAAGACTCGGGAACAGTCTATGATTACTGCTATTACACTTGTCCGGCGCGAAGAGAAAAGGACCAGAACGGCAATAAGCTCTGCGATATGGCAAACATTTCCGTCGATAGCCTTGAACAGTACGTCATGGACCGGATCATACGCAAACTGTTCGGCTTTGCTTCCCTGGAAGATGTCACAGCTAGACTGAATCAGTACATCAAAGCTCAGGCCAAAGAAAGCACGCTGGAGATCAAAGAACAGAAGAAATTGCTTAGGAAAAACCAGAAACGGCTAGAGAGATTGAAAACACAGATCGGCGACGGCAGCAAGGATCCTTCACTGGAAGAAGAAATGGAGCGTGCAACGGAGATTTGCCAGAGGCTCGAAGATAAAATCCGCGAACTCGAAATACAGCAGGAGAGTGAACTTTGTACGCCCAAAGAAGTTGTTAGCCTTATCCGATTCATGCGTAAACAGGAATTCCTCAAGCTGAAAGCGCCTGAAATAGACAGATTCATGGATGCATATCTTGATAAGGTGCTCGTTTACGACGACAAAATCAGGGTCAAGCTGAACATCAATTCCGTTTACGACGAAGATGAAAGTTAAAATAACCGCAAAAAACACCTAAACCGCACCCCTGAATATCGTCATAACAGACAGAAAAACAGCCTAGAAAGCACATGAAAGAGCTTTCTGGGCTGTTTTGTTTGAGGGCGGAAGAGGCGGATAGGGCGGTTCTTTTTGAAGTGGGGGCATTTTAAGCGAAGGAGACTGGCATCTTGCCAGTCTCCTTCATTAGTTCAAGTATCATAATTTTGCTTTGATTTGTTTGAATTGCTCTTTTACAGTATCGAGTAACGTTGGACTTAAGATTAAATCTGCCGCTGTTGCTGCAAGGATCTTAGCGGCAAAAGCAATGGCATTATGTGCGGCTTCTGTTTTACCTGCGTCATAAAAAGCTTGCGTGTGTGATGATGTTCCTTCAGGAACGAATGCAACCCTCAGACATGCTCCTGGTAATGCGTACATAACATTGCCAAAATCGGAAGATCCATTTTTAGCTCTTGGAGGGCGAATACAAGGTGCGTGTACGAGACGAGCATTCTCCATTAGGTTGTCATTAAGTGCAGGAACCGGGATGCGATTGTCGAGACTTTTTACGTGTGCGATCTCAAACTGTGTTCCAGTCATGAGAGCCGCACCTTGAATGATATCTCTAAAACGTTCAACGATGCTGTCAAGATATTTTCTGCTGTACGAACGGAGCGTGAAACTTCCGACTGACTGGGCTGGAACAACATTACTCGGTCCGCCGGCATCCAGAACAGTGTAATGCATCCTCGTGTCCTCTTTGACATGCTCACGCATGAACTCGATTCCCTGAAATGCGAGCAGGAGGGCATCCAATGCGCTACGTCCAGCTTCAGGTTGTATCGCAGCGTGACTGCTTTTACCTCGGAATGTCACGTTATAACTTGACATAGCCATACTGTTGTCGTCGTAGGAAGTCGTTGGGTTGCCATGGAACATAAGGGCAACGTCAATGTCTTTGAAGCAGCCTTCTTTTAACATTGTGACTTTTCCGCAGGTCGTTTCTTCTGCAGGAGTTCCGTAAACGACAATTTTAAAGTTGGGCGCCTCAATACAATTAGCAAGTGCAATAGCAGCGGTTGCAATTGCCGGGCCTTGCATTTGATGTCCACATGCATGCCCCATATTTTCCAAGGCGTCGTACTCGCAGAGGAACCCTATGCTGGGGCCTCCGTTCCCTTTCTCCCATGTCGCACGAAAAGCTGTTGGTAGTGTCGCAATGCCATGCTCAACGGTAAAACCGTTTTCTTGGAGATAATTTTCAATTGCAGCACTTGATTTGAACTCATTGTTGCCGAGTTCAGCACAATCAAAAATATAGTCGGACAGCTGAGCCGCCTTAGTGGTTAGAGTGTCAACGAATGTAAAAATCTTATTCTTATACATTTTACGTCCTACACTTAACCAAGATTATCCTACATGGGACCAAGATGGATCATTTGAGCGATAAAGACAAGTGCGCTACCAGTAACGATCCAAACTGCGAACATCTTCCACATAAACCTCATCCAGCAATCATAAGGAACACGGCTATTACCGATAATCCCCATGAGCGTTGTTGAATAGGGAAGAATGTAATTGCAGAAGCCGTCGCCAAAGTTAAAGCTCAGAATGGCTGTCTGACGGGTAATTCCGACGATGTCAGAGAGCGGGGTAAAAATAGGCATGACCAAAGCTGCCTGACCGCTGCCGGAAGTGATGAAGAGATTGATGATAATGTTGCTGATGAACATGGCGATTCCCCGGAACGCCTGGGGAAGAATCGAAAGAGCCTGGCTGAGCGCGTAAGCAACCGTGTCCAGAATTGCACCATCGGTAAGGATACCGGCAACAGACCGAGCAGAGCCGATAATGAGAGCGATTCCAACAAGACGTTTTGCGCCATTCACGAAGTTTTTCGCGATTTCATTGGGAGTCTGGCGGGCAAAGATACCGGAAATGATAGCGAGGACAAGGAAAACAGCACTGTTCTGGTCAAATCCCCATTTGTACTTGACGCCACCGATGACGATAGCAATCAGAGTGCCAACGAGTCCGAGTAAAACGAGCCATTTGCTGGTATCAAGTTCTCCGAACGAGTCGATATCGACGTTTTCTTCTGCTTTGTACTGAAGGTCAAGCTCATACATAGGGCTCAGCTCAGGATGGGCCTTGATTTTATTAGCGTAACGAACAAGGAAAACGTTTGAGACAATCAGGAATACAAACAGAGAGAAGAAACGATACTCGATGCCGGAGTACAATGGGAGTTCAGCGATTTTCTGACTCAGAAGCGTTGTGCTGGGATTAAGGGTTCCCGTTGAGAAGCCAATACCGCCTCCGAAAATCATAATTGCGGCACCTACGATCGAGTCGTACCCGAAAGCACGTGTAATCATTACCATGATCGGGGCAAAACCGATGAAACGTTCAATAGACTGACTTGTGCAGATTAAGGCCAGAAGTGTTGTCATCAATGGAATGAAAATAATTCCACGTGAAGCGTACTTTTTAGACATTTTCCCGACCAGAGATTGAAGCGCTCCCGAAGCAATAACGACTTCACATGCGGCTCCACAGATCAGAGTGAAGAAAATAAGGCTGGCTGTACTTTTAAAGCCCTTGACAATGTAGTCTGGAATCAAAAGCGGGTTAATGGATTTCGATTCGACATAGTGGAAGCTGGTGGGGTTGACGACAGTAATCCCCTGTGCGTTTTTAGCACGGTCAAAAGTGCCTGCTGGAATGATCCATGTCAGTGCCGTTGCTATCACGATGAGACCCAAGATGATAACAAGGGTGTGCGGCATGGTGATTCTTTTCTTTTGGCCTGCTGAACCTTGAGTGACGGTGGTGCCCGTTTGAGTTGCCATCATAATTCCTCCTAAGATTTGATATAAAAGACATAATGTCTTTTGGTGCCAAAGGGCAGTTAATAAGAAGCTGCGTTCACAGCAGCGCGAGCTTCCTCATGAAGTTTTTTTCGCTCATTTGCGAACTGGTTGGTCCTCTTTTGGAATTCTATAAAATCCCTATCCAGCACCGATAACAAACGTTTGGTCATGATGTCACATTCCTTTGGAGACGGCCCCCCCAGGCTTAGTTTCTCGTGGATCGAGCGCGAAGGGGAGAGAACTTCAGCCGTATGCTCCTCACTCCAGGTCGTTTCCTTTCCAGTGACTTCTTTCGTTGCCTCGTTAACCAGTTTAGCTGTGATACCTGACGAATTTATGCCTGCGTCGATACATTTCCGGACAAGATTGCCCACGATCTTATGGGCGACCCTGAAAGGAATGTTTTCGGTCTTTACGAGTTCGTCGGCGATTTCTGTGACAACGCAGAAGTTTTTTCTGGCCTTGTCTTCCATGCCTTCTTTTTTGACCTTTAAAGTTTCCAGAGTGGCATTGAGTAATTCGAGAATGATTTCAAGTTGTCGGGCAGATTCCCAGAACATCGTAAAACTCTCACTAATCTCGCGACTGTGACCGAATGAAGCGCTTTTTAGCGTCCCGAATACCGAGACAAAGGCGCTTAACAGATGTGCTGTTTTGGCCTTGATATGTTCAAGCGTGATTGGATTTTTCTTCTGGGGCATGATGCTGCTGCACGCTGCTACAGAGTCATCCACTTCGACGTATCCGAATTCGTCTGTAGTCCATGTGTACAGGTCACTAGCAAAACGACTGATCGTTGCTCCCAGGATGGCGAAAACACCAGTCAGTTCAAGAACGTAGTCTCTGGAGGCAACACCATCAAGAGCGTTGTACACTGGCCCGTTAAAGCCAAGCTTGATTGCGGTGAACTCTCTGTCGATAGGGAATGACGTCCCAGCAAAAGCCCCACCGCCGAGCGTGCTGTAATTCATTCTATTGAACGCATCAAAGATGCGCTCGTAGTCTCTTTCAATTGCTTCAGCAATTGCACAGAAGTAGTAACCCAAGGAAATCGGCTGTGCTGGTTGCATGTGTGTGTAACCCGTGACAGTAGTCTCTCTATTCTCGTCTGCAAGCCGAATGATCTTTTTTCTTAGATCAAAAACGAGAGGGATCAGTCTGGCTACCTCGTCGCGAATGTTCATACGGACTAGTGTGGATTGAAGATCGTTTCGGCTCCGGCCGGTGTGGAGTCGACCGGCAATGTCCATTCCTATGTCAGCGATCAGATTCTGTTCAATGTTGAAGTAGTAATCCTCTAGCTTAGGATTGAGAGTTAGAGCATCTGGTCCTTTTTCTTCTAAACGAAGAAGTCCCTGAAGGAGTTTTTTAGCATCCTCCTGAGGGATTATCTTTTCCTTGGCTAACATCAGAGCGTGAGCGAGATTGATGTCGCTCATGTTCTTGAAGGAACGGCAATTGTCGTCCAATATCGCCGGACGGAACAGATATTTGCAGACAACCTCGGCCGGTTCGGCTTTGAATCTTTCACGCAAATGAATCACTCCCGTCAAATTGAGTTCCGGTGGTCCGGACGACCGGAACTCATAATTTTGAGGTTAAAATACAATATATTTTCACGTTTGTCAATATGATTCAATAATCGGTGTCCTCGTTATACAGTCTCTTTGCGAGATAAATAAGCTCTGAGCTGTTAGGGATGATGAAAGCCATGTTTTGTAAAGATGTTTCGATGTGTTACAATGGGCTTGGAAAAAATCTCCTACGGGGGCTTTTGCAGATGGCGATAGAAAAGAAACAAGAAAAAGACCTCTCTCAAACGACAGATTATTCACAGTATCTTGATCGAAACAGTGGAATTCTGCTATATCATCAGGTCGAGGAATTCATCCGTCAAAAGATAAAGAGCGGAGAATGGCCCAAGGGGTTTCAGCTACCTTCTGAAGCTGATCTGTCTATATCTTTTGACGTAAGCCGTGCTACGATTCGTCAGTCACTCTTCAACCTGGTTCAAAAAGGTCTGTTGGAGAGAAAGCACGGGACGGGAACGTATGTGTTACATACTGCTGAAAAGGAACGTCTTTTGGGACTAACTTTTCCAGCAAAGCTAGAGATGAGACACGAAACTCTTGGAAAGAGGCTCTTCGTTCCGGGGCGGGATGTCGCAGAGGCATTGGGGGCGAAGCCTGGAGAACTTGTGGGTGAGCTTCTTCGCAGCAAAGTTTTTCGTGATGGAACGGTTGCTAGTATTGAGAAACATTATGCGAAACGTGATCTGTTTGAAAAGTTGATGAAGTATGCTGATATAGACTTGATTTCTGAACGTCTTGAGGAAAAACTTGATTACCCACTCGTTAATACAAAGCTCGATTTGAGGCCTGTTCTCATTACTGTAGAAGAAGCAGAACTGCTTGGAGTTGCTGCGGGAGATCCTGGATTAATGGTGACGAGATCGTATAATACCTATCAGGAAAAAACTCTCGTATACGCTAAAAACATTATCAAGGCTGACTGCTGTCGTCTTCTGATTAGCGATTGATAGAGTACGATCAGAAACAAAGGGCAGAATAAGTTGTATGGAGCAAGGCTCTTTTGCATATGAATACAGAAGATATCGGGCTCAGATGAGAAAAAAACGCCAGCTTAGCCCACGCTGCTCTGTGAGTACGATCATGGCAGATAACAAAAACAGTCCGGAAAGCCCCAATGAGGGGCTTTCCGGACTGTTCTGTTTAGGACGAAAAGGGCGGTTCTTGTAAAAGTGTGCTTATTTCGTTGTATAATGATTACAATACCTGTCTTACTGCTAAGGAAGAAGTGGAGTGCTGTCACTATGGACAACAAAAGTCTGAAAAAGCTGGAGAGCGACCTTTGGGAATCGGCTGATCTGCTGCGTGCTGGATCAGAACTGACCTCACAGCAGTACTGTATGCCCGTATTGGGCCTGCTCTTTTTGCGATATGCCTATAGCCGGTTCAAGAGAGTCGAAGCTGAAATCCTCAAAGACCGGCCCGTCAGAAACGGACGCGTCATGCCCGTCGAGCCCTCAGATTTTGCCGAAAAGAGCGCCCTGTATCTGCCGAAAGAAGCGCAGTACTCCTATCTCGTCAACCTGCCCGAAGACATCCCTGCCGCCCACCTCACGTATCAGAAAGACAGTCGAGAAGTGCAGATGAACAGCCTCGGCGAAGTGGTCAACCATGCCATGGAGCTCATCGAGGCACAGTCAGAACAGCTCACTGGCGTTTTGCCCAAGGACTATACCATTTTCACCGACGACCTGCTGGCCGAACTGCTGCGCATCTTCAACAACAACGCCCTCGACGACGTGGGCGGCGACGTGATCGGACGCATTTACGAGTATTTCCTCAGCAAATTCGCTCCGGCCGTGGCATCGGACGACGGCGTCTTCTTCACGCCCAAATCACTCGTCAAGATGATCGTGAACATCCTGGAGCCCACCTCTGGAACGCTGGCCGACATCGCTTGCGGAAGCGGCGGGATGTTTGTGCAGAGCGGCGACTTTGTGAACAGCAAAGGCATGTCCGCCAACAAGTCCATGACCTTCTACGGACAGGAAAAAGTTGAATACAACGCCCAGCTCTGCCTGATGAACATGGCCGTGCACGGACTGACCGGCGTCATCAAATCGGGCAACGAAGCCAACAGCTTCTACAACGACGCCCATAATATTGCCGGATGCTGCGATTATGTGATGGCCAACCCGCCCTTTAACGTCGACAAAGTCAAAGCCAAAGCGGCATTGGACGCCGGCCGCCTGCCCTTTGGTCTGCCGAGCGTCAACAAAGCCGGCGAAGTCGGCAACGCCAACTACCTGTGGATCAGCTACTTTTATGCGTATCTAAACGAGAGAGGCCGTGCCGGTTTCGTCATGGCCTCCTCGGCTACCGACAGCCAGGGCAAGGATAAAGACATCCGCGAACAGCTCGTCAAAACAGGACATGTCGATGTGATGGTCAGCGTTGGCACCAATTTTTTCTACACCAAAAGCCTGCCGTGCAGCCTGTGGTTCTTCGATAAGGGCAAGCCCGAAGACCTGCTGGACAAAGTGCTGTTCATCGACGCCCGAAACTATTATACCGTCGTCGACCGCACGCTGAACGAGTGGAGCGAGTATCAGCTTAAAAATTTGAACGCCATCGTCTGGCTGTACCGCGGCGAAACCGAAAAATACGCCGCCCTGCTGAAAGAGTATCATGCCCTCTTGGGAGAAGACCCCTTCGACACCATCCTGAAACAACAGGAAGAAAAACTGAACGCCCTGCGCGAAGAGGCCAAAAAGCGCGTCGGCGAAGCTGCCAAGAAAGAGAAAAAGAAAGTGCAGGCCGAATGGGACGAGCGTGTCGCTGCGCAGGAGGAAACGCTGACAGAGGCCAAAGAAGCCGTCTGGCTGTACGAAAAGTTTGGCGAAGGGCAATATCGCGACATACCCGGCCTGTGCAAAATCGCCACTCGGGACGAGATCGCGGAAAAAGGCTGGACGCTCACACCGGGAGCCTACGTGGGCGTGGCCCCTGTGGAAGACGACGGTGTTGATTTTGCCGCCCGCATGAAGGAGATTCACGCTGAGCTGAAACGCTTGCAGGCCGAGAGCAACCGGCTGATGGAGACCATCTCACAGAACATGAGGGAGATGGGGATATGAGCGAATGGAAGAAATATATTATTTCTGAACTATGCACTGATATTATTGATTGCGTCAACAAGACTGCACCAATATCTGATAAAGAGACACCATATCGCATGTTGCGCACAAGCGATATTAGGGATGGCTTTATAAATCTTGATGGATTAAATTGTGTAACTGAGGATGTATTTCAAAAATGGACACGAAGAGGCGTTCTTCAAGTCGGTGACATCGTTTTCACAAGAGAAGCCCCACTTGGTGAAGTTGGTATCGTTCGTGAGGCCGTAAATTATTTTTTAGGGCAGAGGCTTGTCTTGTATAGGGCTAATCCGCAAAAATGTGATAATCGATTCCTGATGTACTGGTTCTTGAATCCAATAAACAAAGAGGGGTTGAAATCAAGAGGCGTTGGGGCAACAGTTACTCATTTACGTGTGCCAGAATGTGAAAGAATAGAGATTACGGCACCGGACATAAGCACTCAACGACGAATAGCTGCCATCCTCTCCGCCTACGACGACCTGATCGAAAACAACCGGCGCCAGATCGCGCTGCTGGAAGAAGCCGCACAGCGCCTGTACAAGGAATGGTTTGTCGATCTGCGCTTCCCCGGCCACGAGCACGTGCCGATCGTCGATGGTCTGCCGGAAGGGTGGAAGTGGTCCAAAGTCACAGATTTGTTAGCAATAAAATATGGTAAAGATCACAAATCTCTTGACGATGGTGAGATCCCTGTTTATGGCTCTGGCGGGGTAATGAGAAAAGTCAAGCCTGTCTTGTATTCTGGCGAATCAGTTCTTATTCCCCGAAAGGGGTCTTTGAATAACATACTGTATGTTGACTGTGATTTTTGGACTATAGATACGATGTTTTATTCAATACCTCGGATAAAGAATGTCGTAAAGTACTCATACCTGACTTTGAGCTCAAAAGATATGTATTCATTTAATATTGGTGCGGCTGTACCGAGTATGACGACTAAAATTCTGGATAGCATGGATATACTCTTGCCCGATGAATCTATACTGAGCAAATTTGAAGAAACGGTAGCGTCTGTCTTTGACAAGGTAAAAATATTGAATAGACAAAGCTATTATGCTTCTGAAGCCCGCGACCGCCTTCTCCCCAAGCTGATGTCGGGCGAGATCGAGGTGTGAGCGTTTTATCAGCCGTCTGCGGACGCACGAAAGGAGGACATCCCCATGAAATACGAGTATTCCGAAAACGTCCTGGTGCAAGACAGCGCGGCCGCTCTGCTGCACGACGAACTGGGCTGGGATGTCGTCTACGCCTACAACACGGAGGTGCTTGGCGAAAACGGCACGCTCGGCCGCAAGAGCTATCACGAGATCGTGCTGTGGCGATATTTCCGCGAGGCTTTAAAGCGGCTGAACACCTGGATCACCCCGACCCAGATCGACGAAGCGTGCGGAAAACTGGCGTCGTACCTGTCTTCCGCTTCTCTGTTACAGATCAACGAGGAAAAGTATTTCCTGATTCGCGACGGCATCCCTGTGACGGTGCCAAAGCCGGGCGGTAAGACTGAAGTGAAAAGGGCACAGGTCATCAACTTTAGCGACCCGCTGTGCAACCAGTTCCTTGCCGTGCAGGAGATGAAGATTCACGGTGATCTGTACCGCCGCCGCACGGACATTGTCGGCTTTGTCAACGGTTTGCCGCTGCTGTTTATCGAACTGAAACGCAACGACGTGGACGTGGTGAACGCCTATATCGACAACTACACCGACTATCTGGACACGATCCCGTTTCTGTTCCACTATAATGCCTTTCTGATGCTCTCAAACGGGGTGGAGGCGAAGGTCGGGACGCTGGGCAGCAAGTATGAGTTCTTCCACGAATGGAAACGTCTCTCCGAGGACGACGAGGGCAGTGTGGCTCTGGAGACCATGCTGCGCGGCATCTGCAAGAAAGAGAACTTCCTCGATCTGTACGAGAACTTCATCCTCTTTGACCACTCAGGCGGAAAGACTGTCAAGATTTTGGCCCGCAATCATCAGTATCTTGGTGTCAACGAAGCGGTGAAAGCATATCGTGACCGCCAGCTGCGCGAGGGGAAACTGGGCGTATTCTGGCACACGCAGGGCTCGGGAAAGAGCTATTCGATGCTGTTTTTGTCGCAGAAGATTCGCAGAAAGTTTCCCGGTTCACCCACGATCGTCGTCCTGACCGACCGTGATGAACTGAACAAACAGATTTGCGGAACCTTCCAGGCCTGCGGGCTCCTTGGCAAAGCTGAGGGGAAAAAGTTCATGGCGACCAGTGGCATCGACCTGATTGCCAAGCTGAAGGGCAATCCGAGCTTCATCTTCACGCTGATCCAGAAGTTCAACAAGCCGGATGAACCGCCGATCTTTCCCGATCACGACATCCTCATCATGTCGGACGAAGCCCACCGCAGCCAGTACGGAGTTTTTGCCGCCAACATCGAGAAACTACTGCCGACGGCCTCACGTATCGGCTTTACGGGGACGCCGCTGCTGTCGTCGAATGAGATCACGGCCCGTACCTTTGGCGGCTATATCTCCGTGTACGACTTCAAGCGCGCCGTTGAGGACAAGGCAACGGTCCCCCTCTATTACGAAAATCGTGGGGATAAGATCAAGGAGATCAAGAATCCTGATATCACCGAAAAGATGCTGGACGCCATTGAACAGGCAGAATTGAATCCCGATCAGGCTGAAAAGATCATGCACGAGTTCGAGAAAGAGGTTCATCTTCTTACCGCAGAACCCAGACTGCGAGCCATTGCCAAGGATTTCGTCAGACATTACAGCGACCTGTGGACGACGGGAAAAGCGATGTTCGTCTGCTTGAACAAAGTAACGTGCGTGCGCATGTACAACTTCGTGCAGGAATACTGGCAGGAAGAGATACAAGCCCTGGAGCGCCAAGTTTCTGAAACCTCGTCCGATCAGGAACAGATGGAGTTGTCACGCAAGCTCGCCTGGATGAAAGAAACTGAGATGTGCGTGGTCATCAGTCAGGAACAGAACGAGATTCAGAAGTTCAAGAAGTGGGGCTTGGATATTCTGCCGCACAGGACCAAGATGGAAAAACGGGATCTTGACGAAGAGTACAAGGATTCCGACAGCACTTTCCGTATCGTGTTTGTCTGTGCAATGTGGCTCACTGGCTTTGATGTCAAGAGTCTTTCCTGTCTCTATCTGGACAAGCCGTTGAAGGCTCATACCCTGATGCAGACGATCGCCAGAGCGAACCGTGTGGCAGCGGGAAAGAGCAACGGCCTGATTATCGACTATATCGGCATCGTCAGCGCATTGAAAAAAGCCCTGAACGACTACACGCAGAACAAGAACGGCAAGACGCAAACAGATCCCACCGTCAATAAAGAGGAACTGATACAGCGGATCATAGAAGCTGCCGCCAATGCCAAACAACTCTTATCGGAGCACGGTTTTGAGCTTGAAGCGCTGATAAATGCCGAGAACTTCAAGAAACTGGCGCTGCTGAAAGACGGAGCCGAGGCAATGTATTCAGACCCGGAAACCAAGAAGGTGTTCAGCACCTACGCGGGCGAGATCAGCAGACTTGTGAAATATCTTGATCGAAACGACATCACGCCGGAAGTCCGGGACCAGATGGAAGCAATCGGGGCAATCTTCCGGGAAATTCAGAAAAAGCGTAAGCATATCGACATCACCGATCTGATGGTGGAGATCAACCGCATTATTAACGAGAATGTTGTAATTGATCGGACTGACGCTGAAGGACTTGTGGCATCACGCCAATTTGACATCAGTAAGATTGACTTTGATCTTTTAGCTGCGGAATTTGCGAAGGTGAAGAGAAAGAACCTTCTGCTGAAAGACCTGAACGACCTCGTCCAGGACCGTCTGGCGATGATGCTGTCGGTCAATCCTTCTCGCGTTGATTATTATCAGCGGTATATGGACATCATCGACAGATACAATGCTGCACAGGACAGGGCGACCATAGAGAATACCTTTATGGAGCTGATGAAACTGGCTCAGAGCATGTCCGAAGAGCAGCAGCGGTATGTCAGAGAGGGCTTCTCAAATGATGAAGAGCTCTCGATCTACGACCTGCTTTTCTCAGAAAGTCTTTCAAAGAACGATATTGCCAAGATCAAAAAAGTGTCCGTCGATCTCTTACAGAAGATCAAGGCGAAGATCGCAGAGATGGACCACTGGACCGACAAGCAGGAGACCAGAGCAGCCGTTGACATCCTGATTAGGAATATCCTTTACGAAGAGATCCCCGACAGTATGTTCAGTCAGTTGGACACGTATCGGAAAACGATCTACGAGTACGTGTACACGCATTACAAGCAGGCGGTGGCATAGGCGGGGAATGAGTGACGGGGAGCTCTCAAGGGGGCATCCTGGAGAACTTGCCTTTATTACAGGGAAGAGGGGAGACGATGGTCAATCTACGAGGCAAGAAAGTCAAGCATAAATCATTTGGTCTGGGGACTGTCATCGATCAGGATGCTGGGCATGTCACGGTAGAATTTCCTGAGAAGACTTGCAAGTTCGTATATCCAATAGCATTTGAAAAGTTCCTGGAACTCGATGATCCCGTGTTACGAAACTCAATCAGCGCTGAGATCGCTGCGAAGATAGCTGCTGAGGTAGCCGTAAAGGCTGCTGAAGCTGCTCGGCAAGAAGCAGAAAAGCAGGCGAAGTTGAAAGTAGTAAAACCGCAACCTGTTAAGAGCAATGGAACAAAAATAACCGCACCAAGGGTATACAAACCATATAAGCCAGTCAAGCGGACGCCTGGAAAAATAAAGACGTATCTTGTTTTTCAGGGAGATACCTTTGAAGAGGAGTATCTAGGGCGTTTTCTTTGGGCACCAAAATATACAAAAAGTGGAGGCACGCGCCATCATTGGGAGCGGATGGTGGAAATTTGCCTGGGTGATGTCATTTTTCATTGCTCAAACGGGTATGTTCGGGCAATCAGTAAAGCGCAAGGGGCTTACGTCGATAGTCCAAGGCCAACAGTGAATCTGACTGGTGTTGACTGGACGCAATGGGAAAACAACGGTCGTAAGGTTTCCTGCGATTATCATCTCCTAAGAAAGCCCTTAAAACATGGCGATTATAAAAAGATCATCAGGGAGTATTGCCAGGAGAAGTATGCCCCGTTCGATAAAGACGGCGACGGTAATATGGGGTACCTCTTTGATCTCAATCTGGAACTGGCCCGTATCTTTATCAAGGAGATCGCAAAAGATAATCCAGAGGTCCTGAAGATGGAATACCTTAAGCCCCTATTGCAGTGAGGGTAGTCGCGCGAAAACAGAGATAACCGCAGTTCTTTGTGCTGGAAAAACGCCAACGTTCCCCAAGTTCCCTTTTTGTCATTATCGGTTAGAGCAATGAGTTGCCCCAAGTTCTCCCAGTGGGAGAACTTGGGGACGCGTAGAGATTGGTCTTTTGCGAATTTGGACTGGGAATTAAATCAGGCCAAAGTTAAATATCCCCTCGCCTTGGAAACGCTCTCTTCCAAGGCGAGGGGATTTTGTATTGCTCTGCAACGGCTAGAGTAGTAGCCCCGAATCCTTCCTATGCAGAAAGGATTCGGGGATGAAAACGCTGAAAGCAATTATGCTTTCAGCGCTAAGACGTCAGTTTCGTGGAACTTTATGGTTTTATATTACTGAGAAGTGTTTCTAGATCATTATTTAAGTCTTCCAAATCACTTTGAAGGAATTCAATATCGTTAATGTCATCAGATGACACGAGGTAATAGTTTCTGTCGCTGTTTGTGCAGACTCCGGAATACTTGACCTCGAACACTTCATCTCTCATCTGATTATTTTCTTCTGAATAAAACGTGCGCTTGTAAAATGAAATACTTCCAGCCCACGCTCCATTTTGATCGTAAACAGTGACCTTAGTCAAATCATGTCTGGCATTTCTTTCCCCTCGTTTGAGTGCCTCATATTGGTTCATGAAAATATCCAATGGAGTGTTTTCTCCTTCTTTCATGAGTGCCCAGTAATTATAATACGGAACCACGCGATAGCCTTTTTCAAGATTTTTCATTTTGTCCTCCTGAGGAAAAATATTGGTACTGCACCTGTTTGCCAACAAACGCGAAAACGTGCGTCAATGTTTCTGTGATGTGTATCAGCCTCCTTCGAATGGTGTATTATCGTATTGTTCTGTTCATTGTTTTTTTTAACAACGGATGATCTAGAACGAAAAAAAGGACGTGGTCCCGAAGGCTGGATGCTAGATCAACGCTGGAACTTGGTGATAATGGTTCTGAAAGTCCATCCATGCAAATTGAGAGCGCCTAAGAATTTCACACAGCGTAAAAAAGAACACAGCCAAGGAATGATCGCTCATTCCTTGGCTGTGTTTGTATTTCTTGACTGGTAAAGTTTATGAGTGCTGCTCAAGATATAACTCTTTCTGAATCCTCCCTCATCGCCCTGTGTGTCATTTCGTTTTTCAATAACGCGATTAAAACAAATGTAACGCCCCAGGTTCTTTCCATTAGGAAAGACCTTGGGAATCCCTTGGTAGAACTTCACAAACTGTAACAAGAAGCGCTGAGAGCAAAATTACTCTCAGCGCTTTATTATTGTCTTGTCTGAGTGAAATTCCAGATTATCCGCCCCAATCGCCTCTTCTGCACTTTGGGCGATTGGGGCGATTTATTTCAGCTCAAAATGTATATGCTCAGTTTTACTAACTTCATTTGATGAACTGCTTTTTTATGCCGCGCCACAGAGAGTAAAGCGTCAGTCCAATGATTATCAGAGAAAGCGGACTTGTCAGCATTCCGCGAATAAGTGCAAAGATATCGTCATGGACGAGAAGTAACGCACGTGCTAATTCTCCCTCAGCCATACTTCCCAAGACGAGTCCAAGAACAAGGGGTTCCCTGGGAACATCAAATGTTTTCATCAGATAACCAATAATTCCTATGGCAAGCATGATGTAGATTTCAACAACCGACATGTTGATCGCGTACGTTCCGATCACGGCTAGAGCAATAACAAGTGGAGCGAGAATTGTTGGCGGGGTTTCGATAAGCTTGATACCGTAACGTGCGACAAAGATTCCTACGGGAATAAATACCAGATTCGACACGAACAGCGTCATGATGAATCCATACACGATACTTGAATTGTCTGTAAAGAGAGCAGGCCCGGGGCGCAAACCTTGGACCATCAGGCCGCCGAGGAGTACCGCAGAAACCGCATTTCCAGGGATCCCAAGGGTAAGAGCTGGAACTAAAGAACCGCCAACCACAGCGTTGTTAGAGGTTTCTGAAGCGATCAGACCTTCAGCAGTTCCTTTTCCAAATGCAGCGGGATCATGGGAAATTCGCTTGGCATCGTCATAGGCGATAAAACTAGCAATACTGCTTCCTGCTCCCGGAATGATGCCGACGACAATACCTATGATTGTTGAACGGACGAGAAGTATCTTATGCTTGAATACCTCCATCATCTGCCCCATGATACTTCCTTTGATGCCGGTCGCCTGTGTTGTCATCTTTGCCATTCCCGAAAGAGTTCCGATGACTTCAGGAATGGAGTACAGGCCGATTAGAGCAATAACAAGCGGGAGGCCGTTATACAGCTCTTCGATGCCCATTGTAAAACGAAAGTCTCCGGTCAGCGGATGCATCCCTACGACGCTAAGCAGAAGTCCTAAGGTTCCAGACCACAGGCCTTTGAGCATATTTGTCTCAGAAAGTGATGCAATGACACTGATACCGAAAAGCGCGAGGAGAAAATATTCCTGAGAACCAAACATCAACGCAATCTCGGCCAAGGGAGGGGCTAGGAATAGTAGTGCGAAGATGCTCAAGAAACCTCCAATGGCTGATGAAACTGTTGCTAACGCTACTGCTCGACCAGATTCTCCCTTCTTCGTCATGGGGTAACCGTCTAACAGAGTGCAGCAATTTGCTGGTGTCCCCGGAATATTAATCAAAATAGCGCTGATCGCTCCGGCATATGTTGACGAACAATAAATAGCGCCGAGCAGTGCAAGTCCGAGAACTGGACTCATTCCAAACGTTACAGGGACAACAAGTGCGACTCCCATTGTGCTTGTCAGCCCAGGGAGTGAGCCGATGACGACGCCAAATACGGTGCCGATGAAGATGATGAACAGGACGTACGGATCAGCGAGGGACATCAACCCCGAACTAATCCCGGTAAAAATCTGTCCCATGGTTATCCTCCCTCCTATATGAGTAGTGCCTTAGGAAGATGCATTCCTAGGAAAACTACAAACAACACATATACCGTAGCTAGAAAAATGAAGACGGCTATGGTCATTGCAAGAGGTTGGGGACGACCAAAGCTTCTCATCATGATGACTAAAAAGAGTGTCGTGCTAGCAAAATAACCGATGTAATAAATCCCGAGCACATACAGGATGGTCAAAGATACTACGATAAAAAGAGTTTTCAACTCAGTGGTTTTAAAACCTGAGGAATTTGCAGTATTCTGAGATTTCCAATTACGGAAGACGATCATCACTGATAGAAGTGTCATTAAGATAGTTAGAAAACGTGGAAAATGTGATGACTCTGCCGGATATTGAAACGATTGAACAGTCAGAAAAACCGAGATAAGTAGAGCAGTGATAGAGCATATAGTTTCCTTATGGCAGGACATGAATTCATTCCCCCCCTTTGAATCAGGATGTCTCCGCAAGAAGGCGGAGACATCCTGTGATTCTAAGTATAAATATCAAACGGTTTAACTAGAACAGATTCTTATATTCCTCGATCGTCTTGACGGATTCAGCGATTGCCTTTTCAGCGTCTTCATTTCCCATGAAGTTGATAATCAGCCCAAGAGCTTTTGCCTGCTCAAGGAATTCAGGAGATTCCGTAACGCTCTTAAAAGCAGTTTCAAGTTTCTTCAGCACATCCTCAGGGACATTCTTGGGAACAGCAATTCCACGAAGAGATCTGCCAACAGAAGGAATATCAAGGTCAAATACATCTTTTGAGGTCTTGACGTCGATACCAGGGACTGTTTCATTGTTAAAAACCACGAGCGGTACAAGACGCCCCGATTCAATATGCGAGACAGCAGAGCTTAATGTCAGAATAGCAAAATCAACCTTATTACCAAGCAATGCAGTTGCACTCGGTCCAGAACCATTATATGGGATGAAATTTGTTTTTATATCGAGGGTCTTTTCAATAACAAGTTCCTGAAGCTGTACATTACTCTTAGGCCCATCTCCAGCAACGTTCAGCTTGCCGGGATTGGCTTTTGCGTAAGCGACAATATCAGAGGCGCTCTTAAATTGACTGTCCTTTGGAACGGCCCAGATGAGGGGGTCAACCTGGATATTACAGACATAGCGGAAATCATCGAGATTGAATGGCACGTTGTCGCGCAAAAGCTTAATCAGGATCATTGAAGGAAGACTCGTCACGCTAATAGTGTAACCATCCGCACGAGCTTTCGAGAGAGCGGTCCAGCCGATTTGTCCACCTGCACCGGGCTTGTTTTCAACGGCCACTGACTGACCAAGGAAGGGAGTAATATGCTTGGCAATGAGTCGAATAAGGATGTCATTGCCGCCTCCTGGGGAGAACGGGACAATTGCCAAAACAGGTTTTTCCGGATAGGCTGCGCTGGCGACGACAGGAACAGTCATAAAACTTAAACACACGCACACCGCAATTAAAAGCCGCCACTTATTCTTCATCGTAATCCCTCCTAAATGTGTAATTTGAGCACGTTTCTTACAATATTACCTTGTCGTTATCAACGATAACTTTGCCGTCAACTTCAATACGGGGTTTCCACATGATAAGGTCATAATGTGTAGGCGCTTTTATCGTCCCTCCTAACGTAATACTAGTTCCAATTCCGATATGCGCAGTACCGACGACACCTTCATCCTCAAGCATGATTCCGCACATGCGGCACTTGGGATTTAGTCCGACTCCCAGTTCAGCGATGTTAAAGCAATTACGATCGTTATGGCTCAGTAGGTCCTTGTTCAACATTTCAGCTTGTTTGCCACCGGAAATCTTCGTGATGTAGCCGTTTTCGACGTCCACGATTACAGGTTCATCCAGAAGACCGATGCCAATATAGGGAATGCTAGCATCCGCGACAATCTTTCCATTCGCTGTCCCCTCAAGGGGAGATGTATTGGCTTCGATAGTCGGGATTGTTGAAAACTCTCCAGGTTCGACGACGCAATATAAGGAGTTACCGCGCCGGCCGGTAATGTCGAAGGAAAGATCGGTTCCCGCAGGTGTTGTCAGACGGACATGATTGCCTTTTGCAAAGGCATTAGCGACTCCCTTACAGATAGGTTTAATCGATTGGAAATCAGCTTCGATGCCCCCACGGAAGAGCATTTCTTCAGTAAAATCTGTTAGGACTAAAATTCGTGCCCCAGCGGCGGCAGCATTTTTCACGGCAAAAGTATGAGTGACCGAATATGTGACCGGAATTAGGACAACGTCAGCATGTTTCATGCTTTCTGCTATTAAATCCGGTGGCTCTTCCCCTGCCTTCTTTCTTGGTTGCATGATGCTCACAACGACTTCAGCGCCTCGTTCAAATGCGGCTGCCGCAAGGATATTGGCTATTTTTACCTGTGCCATGTCTGTAACAATCAAGACTTTCTCGCCTTGCTTCAACGAAACACAGTTATCCATGATTGTCCGTGCACCTTTGAACATCAGCACTTCTTTCATCTGCATCCTCATCACTCCTTAAAATAAATTGAAACTGATAAATGGAGATGTTTAGCGGAGATTGTATGATTATATGATAATTATATAAAGACAAGGGCATTTGTCAATATGTTAGTTGTTTTTAATTATTGAAAGAGGGCTGAATAGAGAAATTTATGTAATGTTAGGTTTATTTAGAATTTAAATGCGTAATGAAAAAATAATATTTATGAACGTGTAATTGACGAAGGTATTGTCCCTTATGTTTTTGAGTAGGATTTACAATTCAAGGACAAAAACTGTTATAATCTCATTATGAGGCGAAGATTTTTCACATAGGAGAAAACGGGATAATGAGCGATAATACTAAAGCTACATCTGCTACGAAAAATGTCCTCGTCAAATCTGAAAGGCTCTCCTCTCAGGTTTGTCGACTCATTCTGAGTGATATACAGAAGAGTACGTTGAAACCAGGCGATCGACTTGCGTCTGAGGCAGAACTCTCTCAAAAATATGGAGTGAGCCGCTCGATTTTAAGAGAAGCAATTGCGAGCCTTAAAGAAGATGATGTTCTTGAGTCGAGGCAGGGCATTGGAATTATCATAAAGAATCCTAATGAGCGACAGGCTTTTCGCTTTTCTGATATCTTCGATTCTATTTCAGTCGACAATATCGATTTTTTTTACGAGATGAGAGCTATACTTGAATCAGCTGCTGCTGGACTTGCTGCGATTCGTCACACTCAAGAAGATATGGATGCTATCAAAGACGCTCTATCGGACATGGAAAAGGCTGTGCAGAATAATTCTCTCGGTAATGCATCTCACACTCGTTACAATGCGGCTATTGCAAAAGCGAGCCATAACCCTGTCCTTATAGGCTTCCTGGAGTTTTTGAGAAACAGATTACAGAACCTGGCGAAAGAACTGCGACTTCAGACTATGATCTCGCCCCATCGCGCTGAAACTGTTATTAAGGAGCATCAGTACATCGTTCAATGTATTGAAGAGGGGGTAGCTGAAAAAGCACAAAGTGCAGTAATGACTCATTTAATAAATGCTGCGCATCGATCTGGCAGGAAAATCATGATATGATCAAATGATCATGTATTTACAAACATATAAGATACAGTCGCATGTCTACAATTTAGACATGCGACTGTATCTTATGATTGTTTTTTCTGTTGTTTTGAAAAATAGCGCAATTCTCCCTAAAAAGGGGATGGACAAGTTAAGAGTAGAGCGTTAAACTCGATTCGACTGATAAATAAAAATTGGAGATTGGTTTATTGCTTCAACGAATGAATTGCGGATGAGAAGGATGCTTACGTAAAATAATAGTGATTTATGTTTGAAAGGAGTGCTATCGATGAAGGAAATTCTAATGGCCCGTGGAGCAAAAAAGGTTGTTGAGTATTGTGCAGATCTGAAACCTACCGAGAGGGTTCTCATAATTACAGACTTCCCAAAAATGAACATTGCTCAATGCATTGCTGAAGCGGCGTATCGAATTACTGATCAAGTAAGCCTCATTTCAATGCCTCCCCGTGAAGTTGATGGTCAACAACCACCCCAGTGTGTAGCTGATGCCATGGCTGGCGCAGATGTTATATTTATGCCTGTGTCACGTTCTATTACTCATGCACCAGCTGTGAAAGTTGCTCTTCAGCGTGGCGCTCGAGTCCTCTCTATGACAGCTTTTACAGAGGATATGTTCATTTTCGGTGGTATCGAAGCCGACTTTGAGGCATTGGCTGCGCGTTGTAAAAAAATGGGGCAGATTTGGTCTGAAGGCTCAAGGGTTCATCTGACAACTCCAGCAGGCACCGATTTTACTGCTGATATCACTGCCAGACCTGGTAATGCACATACAGGGCTTGCTCGTAATGCGGGAGAATTCACTACCTGCCCTGACATTGAGTCCAGTGTTTCTCCGGTCACAGGCACTTCAGAAGGGATCATCGTAGCAGATGCCAGCATCCCTTACTTTGAAATTGGTGTTCTGTCTGAACCTGTAGTATTTACTGTGAAGAAGGGGAAGGTGGTAAACGTTGAGGGAGGCAAGCAGGCTCAAAAAATTAAATATATGATGGATAAGCAGAATAATGAGGCTGTCTACAATATTGCGCAGATTGCTGTGGGTTTAAATCCTCACTGTCGTATCTGTGGCTTAGACCTTGAGGATGAAGGAACGTACGGAACTGCACATATAGGGATTGGAACGAGCACACTTATCGGCGGTGAGGTTCTTGCTCCGATGCACTTCGATGGGTTAATGTACTCGCAGACTCTCGAAATTGACGGTAAAACAATCTTCAGGAATGGTGAAGCAGTTTTTGAGTACTAAGCGAAAGTTGAGAAAGACTGCCCCAACCGCCTCTATCGCCCTAAGTGCGATAGAGGCGGTTGGGGCAGTCTTTCTGGATATGACTAGAGATAAAAACTGGGCAGCCTTCACGCCATTTATGGAGAAATTTGATGGATAGATAAAATATAAATGAATCTTTACAAAGTCCGGGGTGAGGGGTACAATCAAAATACAGAAATATAAACCGTCTTTAATGCGGAGAGTTTGTATGTAGTCTCTACATCAAGGACACAATTCATGAGGAGGATCAGTTATGAAGGTATCTCGTTTTTTTAGAGCTTTAGGTTTTCTAGTGTTGCTGGCGCTGTTTAGCAGCTCAGCTTTAGCTACCGGTAGCGCGAAAGACGATTTGAAGATAGGTGTTCAGCTCGATGTCGACACGCTTGATCCTCATAACTCAACGCTGACGGTCGGCATTCGTCTTCAGCCGCTGCTTTTTGAGACGCTTGTAGTAAAGAACGAACAGCAGCAACTTGTTCCTTGTCTTGCGACTGAGTGGAAATGGCTTTCGGATACGGAGTTGCAGTTTAAGCTTCGTCAGGGCGTCAAGTTTCATGACGGGACTGAAATGAAAGCGGGCGATGTCAAGTTTAGTATTGAACGTGCCGCGTCCACACCGCGCCATAGCGCACGCTACACAGATCTTAAAGAGATTATTGTCAACGACGACTACACAGTTACGTTTGTAACAAAGCAGCCCTCGGCGAAGCTCATAGACATGCTCAGCGAAGTGCTGTTTGGCGGCGCGATTATTCCTGCTGCGCATGTAGCGAAGGTTGGACAGAGCATTGCAACCCAGGCCGTCGGAACTGGCCCATACAAGCTGAAAGAGTGGGCTCCTGGCGAGCGTCTTGTGGTTGAAAAATTCGACGGTTACTGGGGAGCCCCCGGCACTGCGAAGACGATCACGTACCGTGTGATTACGGAAGATCCTGCTCGTATCATCGCTCTTGAAACAGGCGAAATCGATATTGCTGAAACGATTCCGGCGACGGATATCTCGCGTATTAAGGACAACAATAATCTGTCGCTTCATCAGATTCCGGGAATTGTCATGACTTACTGGGCATTCAACACCAAAAAGGCACCTTTTGATAATCTCAAAGTGCGTCAGGCGATGAACCATGCGATCGACCGCGATTCCGTCGCGATCGCCGCTACTAACGGTACGGGACATGCTGCGAAAACGGTGCTGGGAAAGGGTATGGAAGGCTACTATGATGCGATGCCTGGTTTTGAGTATAACCCTGAAAAGGCTCAGAAGCTCCTTGCAGAGGCCGGATATGCCAAAGGTTTCCCCGCAACGATCTATGTCAAGAGTACTGACAGCAACACGATGCTCGCAGCTCAGGTACTTCAGGCAAATCTGAGCGAGGTCGGTATCGATCTGGCCATCAACGCTCGTGAGTCTACGGCGCTTATGGCCTCCCTTGCAAAGGGCGAGCATGACACGTATATTCTGACAGCGTCCAACCCTGATGTCTTTAATGGACTGATTTTCTTCTACTCCAAAACGGGCGCACGCACCGGTAACCGTATGTTCTACAACAATCCTCAATTTGACGTCCTTTATGAGCAGATTCTGAAGGAGCTTGACGCGGGTAAACGTGTCGAACTGCTCAAGAGTGTTCAGGAAGTACTCGTTGAGGACTGCCCCTGGTGCCCTCTGTACGGACAGAATTTCAGTGTTGGCGCTAAGAAGAGTGTGTCCGGTATTGTTCTGGACCCGATGGGGTTCCACGATTACTCGCACGCTTTTGTCGGCGAGTAATGGCTGGCCGAACATGACGACTCACTAAAGAATCACGTTTGCATAAGAACGAGAGGGGTGTCTTCACTGCGCCCCTCTTTTAGTTTAAGCAAGGAGGTCTCTTTTGTATCGATATATTCTGAAGCGGCTCTTGCTGCTAATACCGGTGATCATCGGTGCTTCATTGATTATTTTTTGCATCATCAGCCTTGCCCCGGGCGATGTAACGACGGTAAAAGCGGGCGACGCGAGCGAAGAGAGCTTGAGCGCTATGCGCAAGGAACTGGGATTGGACGATCCTTTGTTAATACAGTATGGCCGCTATATGCTGAATCTGGTCAAGGGGGACATGGGGCGCTCATATTACACAAACAAAAGTGTCTTTTCCGAGTATTTCTCTAAATTCCCCAACACATTGCAGCTTGCTTTCTGGTCGATGCTGCTGGGGGTATTCATAGCGTTGCCAATTGGTGTTATCTCTTCAATAAAACAATATTCGTTGCTGGATAATTGTGGAATGTTGTTTGCACTCATAGGAGTATCCATGCCCGTGTTCTGGGAAGGACTTTTGTTGATCTTGCTTTTTTCTTTAAAACTTGGCTGGTTCCCTTCCGGTGGCAGTACAGAACCGCTTAGCTTAGTTTTGCCTGCTCTTACTGCAGGAACGCATATGGCAGCTACTGTCACGAGAATGACGCGTTCCTCGATGCTTGAAGTCGTTCGGCAGGACTACATCTATACCGCTCGCTCTAAGGGGCTGAGTGAAAAGATTGTAATCCTGAAACACGCCTTCAGAAATGCCTTGATCCCAATCGTGACGACGACGGGAATCACGTTTGGCACTTCGATCGGCGGCGCTCTCGTCACTGAAACTGTATTTTCCTGGCCTGGTGTTGGGCGTCTAGTTGTGGAGTCGATAAACCGCCGCGATACACCGATGATTATGGGATGCGTCATCCTGACGACAATCTGCATCAGCTTTATCAATCTGGCAGTTGATATTCTCTATGCCTATATTGATCCACGAATCAAGGCTCAGTACAAAGGGACGAGGTAAGTGAAATGGGCGAGCTAAACAATCAATATCATACTCCTGATGAACTCCTAAAAATGCGTAAAACAAGTCGGGTTGGAGAGATATGGCGTCGTTTTAAACAGAATCGTATGGCCTTAGCAGGTCTTATTATTCTGGTCATCATCATTCTTGTTGCGATCTTCGCAGACCAGCTTGTTGACTACAAAACGCAGGTAATCAAAATCAGCTTGCCGAACCGTTTCAAAGGGCCGAGCGCACGTAACTGGCTGGGAACTGATGAGCTAGGACGCGATATCCTTGCCAGACTTATCTATGGCGCACGAGTATCGCTTTCTGTGGGCATTGTTGCGGTAAGCTTTTCACTGCTTATTGGTGGCACGTTAGGAGCTGTTGCTGGATATTACGGTGGCGTGGTTGAGAATCTGATCATGCGTTTTTCCGATATCTTGCAGGCGATCCCTCATTTACTGCTTGCAATTACGATCGTGTCAGCATTTGGACAAAGTATGCCAGTGTTGATGATAGCCGTAGGCATCTCAAGTATCCCTGCCTATATTCGTATTGTTAGGGCTTCGACGTTGACGATCAAAGATCAGGAATACATCGAGGCCGCTCGGTGCCTTGGCGCACGGGATTGGCAGATTATTGCCCGTCATATTATCAACAACTGCATGGCGCCGATCATTGTCGAGGCTACATTGCGCACAGCTGCAGCGATCCTGTCGACGTCAAGCATGAGCTTCCTCGGGCTCGGAGTAAAAGCTCCTACGCCTGAATGGGGGGCGATTATGTCAGGTGGACGTGCTTACCTTCGCGACGCATGGCATATCACTCTTTTTCCTGGGCTAACGATCATGATTACGATCCTGGCACTTAATCTCATGGGCGACGGACTTCGGGATGCTCTTGATCCGAAACTGAAACGGTAGGAGGATGCGACATGAGCGACGAGAAGCAAATCCTCTTAACTATTGAAAATCTGGTTGTCGATTATGTGACGCACAGTGGTACCGTTCATGCGGCTACGGGCGTCAATATTCAGTTGAAACCGCGGCAGACTCTTGGACTTGTTGGTGAGACAGGTGCGGGGAAAACGACGACTGCAAAGGCAATCATGAATCTGATCCCCGATCCGCCTGGTGTGATTCGAGAAGGAAAAATTGTCCTCGACGGTGTTAGCATTTTCGACATCAACAAAGAGAAACGCGAAGTTTTGCCATCCACGCAGATGCAGCATATCCGCGGCAATCTTGTCTCGATGATCTTCCAGGATCCTATGACATCCCTAAATCCTGTTCTAACAGTTGGAGAGCAGATTAGAGAAGTGATTGCAGTTCATCATCCTGAGATGAGTGGTGGCGAGGCATATGCTCGGGCAAAAGAAATGCTGGAGCTAGTTGGTATCCCTGGTGAACGGGCGGGGGAGTATCCCCACCAGTTTTCGGGCGGTATGAAGCAACGTGTCGTGATTGCTATTGCACTTGCCTGCACCCCAAAGCTCCTGATCGCCGATGAGCCAACGACAGCGCTTGACGTGACGATCCAAGCACAGGTACTTGAGCTGATCAAAAAACTGCAGAAGCAGAACGACATGGCGATGCTGATGATCACTCATGATCTAGGTATTGTTGCCGAAGTCTGCGACGAAGTGTCAGTGATGTACGCAGGTGGTATTGTTGAGCATGGAACGCTGGAGGATATTTTTGAACGGACACAGCATCCATACACTGAAGGTCTGTTTAATTCCCTTCCCAATATCCACGAGCGAGGGGCATCGCTGAAGCCTATTCCTGGCCTGATGCCTGATCCAACGAATCTACCCCAAGGCTGTGCTTTTTCTCCCCGTTGTTCATATGCGACAGACGCATGTCGGCGGGAGAAACCGAAAGGACGCTGGATTTCGCAGACACACTTTGTTGCCTGCAGCGCTTACGATGATCCTCTTTTTTCCATCAGGAGAAATGCCCATGAATAAGGATATCATTATTGAAGCACGGGGGCTGAAAAAATATTTCAGGACGCCACGGGGACTTCTTCACGCTGTCGACGATGTCTCTTTTTCACTCGAACGCGGGAAGACTCTGGGGATTGTCGGTGAATCTGGCTGCGGAAAATCGACGACCGGACGGGTTCTCCTTCGTCTCATAGAACCGACTGCTGGAAGTATCTTTTTTGAAGGACGGGAGATTACCAGCATAGGTTCAAATGAGCTACGTGCATTGCGCAAAGATATGCAACTTATCTTTCAGGATCCTTTTTCCTCACTTGATCCGAGAAAGACTTTGAGACAGATTATTGGTGAGCCGCTTGAGTTGCATCATGTCCTCTCAGACACACGAGCAATAACTGCTCGCGTTGCTGAACTGATGGATGTGGTTGGTCTTTCTGCACGCCTAATCAACAGCTATCCTCACGAGCTTGATGGTGGACGACGTCAGAGAGTCGGTATTGCAAGGGCGCTTGCACTGAATCCAAAGTTCGTTGTTTGTGATGAGCCAGTGTCTGCTCTTGACGTCTCCATTCAGGCACAAATTCTCAATCTGCTTAAATCTTTGCAGAAGGAGCGGGGACTGACCTATATCTTCATCACTCACGATCTCTCTGTCGTTAATTATTTCTCGGACGAAATTGCCGTGATGTATTTGGGCAGAGTGGTCGAAAAGGCGCCGACAGAACGGCTTTTCGAGCATCCTGTTCACCCGTATACGAAAGCATTGCTCTCAGCTATCCCTATCCCCGATCTGAAGCATAGGCAAGAGCGGATTATCCTAAAAGGTGAAATAACTTCGCCGGTAAACCTTCCTGATGAGTGTCGCTTTGCTGCCCGTTGTGGTTTCACAAATGAAACATGCCGAAAGTGTGATCCTCCTCTGTTTGAAATCGAGCCGGGACACTTTGTTGCCTGTGCGCGTGCTGCGGAACTTGAAAGCTAAGGTGTACGCATGTGTCAGGCTGCTTCGACGTTTGTTTATGTGGGAAGCTATACTGTGGAACGAAGTCAAGGCGATCGCTTTGTTCCTGTACAGGCTGCTAAAGGGATTCGCGTATTCTGCGTTGATCCTGAAAGTGGAACATGGAACCTTGTACAGGAAATTAAGCAGCTGAACCCGATGTATCTGCTCTGGGGAAAGGATAAAAAGACGCTGTATGCTGCCAGCAGTGATAGCAATAAGGTGTACGCATATCGTGTATGTGGAACAACTGGGATGCTATCACTCCTTGGCGAGCAGGAGATTGTGGGCAGAAGCACCCTTTGTCTCTCTGTCACGAAGGATTATTCGTTCTTGATAGTAGGGACGATCTCTGGCGCGATGGCGAGTATTCGTCTTAATGAAGACGGTTCGCTTGGTGAAGTGTGCGACAACTTTGATCTGCCCGGAGAACCTGGCCCCCTGCGCGATGAGCAGCCTTGTCCGAGACCACATCATTGTCCTTTTGATCCTGATGGGAAATACTGCTACGTGCTTGACAAGGGGGCTGATCTTGTCAGAGGGTATACTGTTGACCGTGAAAGCGGAAAAATGGAGCAAGTGTCAATTTTGCAGACACGGCCTGGCTCTATTCCTCGTCACATTGTTTTCAATACAGATGGTAGCCGTGCCTATATTAATACTGAGCATAATTGTACGGTTATCAGTTGCAGAAGAGATAGAATCACGGGAAAACTTGAGGCGTTTCAGATCCTGCCAACGATTCCTGAGGATTTCGTCGGAACATACAGCCTTTCTTCCGAGATAATCCTTCATCCTTCAGGAAAGTGGTTGTATGTTTCCAACCGCGGTCATAACAGCATTGCAATTTTCAGTGTTGACCAAGAAAGCGGACGCCTAACAACTGTAGGTTGGCAGAGCACTCTCGGAGAGATTCCCCGCTTTTTTGACATTGAGCCCGGTGGAAAATTCCTTTGTGTTGCGAATCAGAAAGACAGCACGATTAAGATTTTCAGAATTGATGAACGGACTGGAATGCTTTCATTTACTGGAAGAACCATTGAAACACCAACACCGGTGTGGCTCTTGTTTTCTGGCCCTCTGCTTGTTCCTCATTCTTCGAGAGCTAACAGTCTTGAGACTTGCAGGTAATGGGGCATAGTCTGTAATAACAAGCGCAGAAAGCCAATTTGGCTTTCTGCGCTTTATTTGTATAGTCTGAAAGATTGTCATTACAGTTGATGAATGTCATTACCCGAATGCAAACTTGGATTAATCGCCCCAATCGCCTCTTCCGCACTTACGGGCGTATGCAGCGCTTATTCTGGATATAGGCACGTAAAGGAACTACGGGTTGCCCTAATTTGAACGAATGTGAAAAATGCAGCCACATAGCTCCTTAATACAAACTGCATCGGATTGAAAAATGAACTGCTCCTGTCAAGTAGACATCAGAAAAAAACAAAAAAGATTTCCTCATGTATGGCTGGTCCTGGTAAACGGGATCAGCCATTTTGCTGCCCTCGCGCAGCCTGTAATTCTTTCTGC
>Ga0256405_10003874_pt1 | contig 29719 bp, 24 predicted proteins | sample RumenRJG_02DNA_FD_189096 | JGI IMG/M metagenome (GOLD analysis project Ga0256405, IMG submission 189096) | Bovine rumen microbial communities from Lethbridge, Alberta, Canada - RJG_02 | ecosystem: Host-associated > Mammals > Digestive system > Stomach > Rumen | place: Canada: Alberta...
CTTCAGCACAATTGCTGAACTCAAAGGCAACGCTGCTGCAGTGCCAACTGATGGCGATGGTGAAGGAACAATTGGTAAGATATTATAGAGGAGAAGCAATATGGACAGAGTAATCGAAAAGACAAAGACACAACGGCTGATGAAGTATTGGCCATATATGGCAGGGGCCTGCTTGGTGCTTATCGTCCTGGGCTGGCTGGTGTTTGGAAACCACGCATCAACGCTCAGAGTCAATAAGGATGAGTTGACCTTCAGCGATGTGTGCCAGGCGGAGTTCAAGGACTATGTGCGTACCAACGGACAGGTATTGCCTATCCAGGTGGTACAGATTTCGCCCGAGGAAGGTGGCATCGTCATGGAAAAGGTGGTTGAGGAAGGAACGATGGTACATAAAGGCGATGTCATCGTTCGTCTGAGCAATTCGAACCTCGACCTTCAGATTCTGAATGCCGAAGCAGAACTGGCTGAGAAGCAGGACCTGCTGCGAAACACGCAGGTAGCCATGCAGCAAGACCGTCTGAACAACCAGACGGAGCAGGCACAGCTCGACATGGACACCCAGCGCAAGCAGCGGACCTTCGAGCAGAACAAACGACTCTACGGTGAGAAGCTTATCAGCAAAGAGGATTACCTGCAGTCGCAGGAGGACTACCAGCTTTCTGCCAAGAAACGTTCGCTGGTGACGAAGCGCCTGAAGCAAGACTCTATCTATCGCACTGTTCAGATGGACCAGATGGAAGACAATCTTCAGAATATGCGTCGTAACGTGGTACTCGTGCGTCAGCGTAAGGATAAGCTCGAAGTACGCTCTGCCATCGACGGCGAGTTAGGTCTGCTTGATGTGGAGTTGGGACAGAGCATCAGTCCTGGACAGAAGATTGGCCAATTGAACGACCTCTCTGATTATAAGGTACAGGCTCAAATCGATGAGCACTATATCGATCGTGTGCGCCAAGGACTCACGGCCACCTTTACGCGTGGCGACAAGACATACCAGTTGCAGGTTCGCAAGGTCTATCCGGAAGTTCGCGAGGGCAAGTTCCGCTGTGATTTCATCTTCAGTGGCGAGCGCCCTGAGAACATCCGCACGGGCCAGACCTACTACATCGACCTCGAACTTGGCCAGCCTGAGCAGGCCATCATCATCCCTCGCGGCACCTTCTTCCAGACCACAGGCGGACAGTGGATCTTCGTCCTCTCGAAGGATGGCTCGCAAGCCTATCGCCGCAACATCCGCATAGGTCGCCAGAACCCGCAGCACTACGAGGTGCTCGAAGGCCTGGAGCCAGGCGAGCGTGTGGTCACCAGCGGCTACGAAGCCTTTAAAGACAATGAAGTATTAGTAATCAAGTAGACAATATCAATATGAAGAGTTATTTCAGATTCCTGAGCTGTCACAGGCTGTTTACCTTTATCAATATCGTGGGGCTGTGTCTCTCGATGGCATTCCTGTTGCTGTTAGGCGACCTGATCTATCGCCAGACGACGGTGGAGAACTACCAGACGCGGGCTGACCGCACGTTCGTTGTAGGCAACGAGATGTGCATGATGTCGAACTTCCGAGTGGGCGAGCGACTGAAAGAGCGTTTCCCTGAGGTGGAAGACTGGTGCTCGATGGCTGGCTACGGCATGACGTTTAACATTGGTGGACAGAAGGCCGACACCAAAGTGCTCGTCACGGGCCAGAACTTCTTTACGTTCTTTGACTACCGCCTGCTGACGGGTGACCGTCGGAAAGTGCTCAGTGCACCCAATCAGATTGTAGTGAGCAAATCGTTCGCACAGCACTATTGGCCCAACGAAAGTCCTATCGGTAAGGAGATGGTGCTGGGCGATGACGAAATGGAGTTAGGTGATGCGAACGACGGGAAAGGTCATATCACTTACACCGTCAGCGGTATCATGGACGACTTTGACCGAAGCATCATCCCCGACGGCTACGAATGCGTGTTCAACGTGGAGAACCTGCGCCACTTCCACTATTCGGCTTGGAGCGAGCAGATGAACAACGCATCGTGCTGCGTGCTCTTCCTGATGCAGCGCGAGGGTAGCAATCTGCGAAGCAAAACTGGCGACATGCGCGACTATCTGAAGACCTTCTTCTGGATTTATCAGATGGAGGCGGCAAAGGAACTGACGCTCACGCCGTTCTCCACCATTTACTATGACGCGATGGAGTGTTCGTTAGGGCAGGAAGACATCAATCACGGCAGTCGGGAGATGGCACACCTCTATGTAGTTGTTGCCCTGTTGGTACTGGTGTTCGCCATCTTCAACTACGTGAACCTGAGCGTGTCGCTTACCTCCGAGCGATCGAAGGAGATGGCTACCCGTCGGCTGTTGGGCCTGTCGCGCCTGCAGGTCTTTGGAAAGCTGATAGGCGAGAGCATCCTCTTTACTGCCATTGCCTTCGTTGTTGGCTATGTGATAGCACTCGCCCTGCAGGACAAGGCGATGGAGATGGCCAACTGTCCGCTGGATTTGCTGAAGGATACGGGCTTTGGCACTATTGCTGCCTTCGTGACGGGCATCATCCTCGTTGGCTCATTGGCAGGTTTCGTGCCTGCCACGATCCTCAGTGGCTACCAGCCTATTGACATCGTGCGCGGCACTTTCCGCCGTCGTGTCCGTCAGCGGTGGAGCCACGCGCTGATGGTCATTCAGGCCGTCTTCGCCATCGTCATGCTGACCATCACGCTATTGCTGGGCAGCAGCATCCGCGAACGCATGAACCGCCCGCTGGGCTACGACATCGAGAACATCCTCAAAACATGGGGCGTGGCCGACTTCAGCGAGAGTCAGCGGCAAGCGTTCCGCAGCAAACTGCTGGCGTTGCCGGAAGTGGAAGCTGTGGGCTTCGGCTATGGCACTCCTCTTGAGGGACTGGAGAACCAGACGGTTTCTGCCGATGACGGAACGGTGGTGAGCATGCGGCTATTGATGGGCGACAGTTGTTTCTTCAATATCCTGAACATCCACCCTGACAGAATCTACACTGACAATGGCTTTGGGGCGAATCACCAACTGCTGCGACAGTTCGGCAAGAAGGACGATGAAAGGAAAATTGTGACTGCCGATGGAAAGGTAAATTTTGAAATTGCTGCCGTCTATCCGGATATGGTCTATCAGAACGTGATGCGCGAGGAGGAGCATCCTACACCTTTTGTTATCATACGTGAAAACGAATTCCGCGACAGTACTGATAACTACGCGAGCAAAAGGTACGGCAAGCCCCGTCTGGCATTGGTTAAATATCACGGTGAGCGTCAGAAGGTGGAAGATGCCATCAAGCGACAAATCAGTGCGATCACAGGCCAAGAGGCGGGCGATGTCCACTCGCTCATCCAGAGCCACGAGGATTGGTACAAGGACTTCCAGCGGTTCCTCAGCGTGCTGATGGTCTTTACGACTGTTGCCCTGCTGATTGCCGTCCTCGGCCTGATGGCGATGAACAGCTATTTCATCAGTCAGCGTCGCCGCGAGATTGCTATCCGTCGTGTCTTTGGTGCAGAGATTGGCGGCATCACTTTGCGCTTGCTCTTTACTGTAATCATTCAGTCTGTTGTTGCTATGGTTATCGCCATACCGCTTTCCTGTTGGCTGGCTCCAATGGTCAGCAGCATTTCTGGTCTTACCATCAAGATGGAGTTTATACCACTACTGCTCTCTCTTGTCATCGTGCTCGCCGTCAACCTGCTTACCGCAGCCTTCCAAGGCTGGCACGCAGCAACCGAGAATCCCATTAATAGTATCAAGAACGAATAGAAACATGAAGAGTTATTTCAAATTCCTGTCGCGCAACAAGGCCTATACCTTTATTAATATAGCAGGCCTGGTGGCATCTCTGATGTTCATTATCCTCATGGGCGACTATACTTGGCGCCAGTGTAGCATCGATTCGTGGCACAAGAACGCTGACCGCATCTATCTGACGGGTAGTGGCGAGGACTTCTTTATGTGGCCGCAGGCTGCACAAGAGATTAATGCAATGTGCCCAGAAATAGAACAGACCTGTTGCGTGATGAGCCAGAACGGACGAATCAAGTACGGTCAGCGAGAGGTGAAGGAAGGAGATAAGGAGAATGGCATCATTATGCTGGCAGACTCAAACTTCTTCCGCTTCTTCGATTTCGAATTAACGAAGGGAGACAAACGGACAGCACTCGATGCGCCAGACAAGTGTGTCATCACAGAGCGACTGGCCCAGCGACTCTTTGGCGAGAAGGATCCCATCGGCGAGTCGTTGCAGATTGTTGGCAAGCGTTCTGTCTACATGAACCACGAAGATCCGTACGACTCGACGCTGGTCTATACCATCAGTGGCATCGTGAAGGATTTCGACCGTACGGTGCTGCCCAATGAGACGCAACTCATTACCAACATGGAGCGTTTTCCTCAGGTGATGGGCTATACGCTTAGGCCTCATTCTTTCGCATATAGTGGTACTGGAGCCTGCAAAGCATTTCTGATGTTGCGTCCGGGCGCGACACTTGATGCCAAGAAAAAATTGATAGAAGACCATCTGGCCAAGAACTATATGTGGGCGCATATGGACAATCAAGAGTTCTTTGCAACACCACTGACAGACATTATGTTTGCACCGCAGAACAATGGCTATGGTATGCAGAAAGGTGACAAGACGCGACTCCATATCCTTTTGGCAGCCGTACTGGCCATCCTATTTTTCGCTGTCAGCAACTATATCAACCTGACGGTAGCGAATACAGGCTTCCGCGCCAAGGAGATGGCTACGCGCAGGCTATTTGGGAGTAGTCAGTACCAGATATCACTGAAACTGATAGCCGAATCAACGCTGATGATAGCCGTCGCCTTCCTCATAGGCTTTGCTTTGGCGTTCTGTTTTCAGGATGATGCTGCAGAGTTGTTCAAGGGGAAGATTGCGCTGCTCAACGACATCAATCTCGGCACGGTAAGCGTCTGTCTTGGTTTCATCCTGCTTGTGGGCATCATCTCAGGCATCATGCCATCGTATCAGATTTCCCGTTTCCAACCCATCGACATCGTAAAGGGTAACTTCCGCTACCAATCCAAAATGGTGATGGGTAGGTTGTTCATCATTGTGCAGAATGTCGTAACGGTGACAATGCTCACAGCAGCCCTTGTAATCTGGCTTCAATTGAATCACCTCATTCATGCGCCGCTAGGGTTCAATACAGAACGGCTTTATTATGTGAATACGCCAGAGGGTAAAAGCCAGACGGTCAGGAGCCAGTTGGAGAAGATGCCTTTCGTAGAGAGCATCGGTGAGTATAGCGGAACGACCTTTGTCACCTACAGCAGTAGCATAAGAAGTATCACGAACGGCGACAAACTGACGAGTCTGTTTCTGACCGATCTGGACTCGACAGCTTTTACCCTCTACGGGCTGGACATCCTCAAAGACTATGGCAACACCAGCAACGGCTACTATCTGAACGAGGATGCCAAACGCCGGTTAGAGTTGACGGATGATGACCGCGAGATGGTCTGGGGCAAAGACGAGACGGCTCCCATCAGTGGCATCCTCAAAGACTTCCACCGCATCAATGTGTTACATGAAGCAGAGCCTTTCGCCATCCGTGTGCAAGAGCATGTGGATAATCCTAACTTCCTAGTTAAGACGAATGGTGATAAGCAGGCAAAGACTGCTTTCGTCGAAATGATGAGAGAATTGGGTGTCCCAGAGGAAGCGATGGAGTGGTCCGTTAGCAGTCTGGAAGAGGGTATCGCCGAAACCTTCGAGGATCAGCAGAATACGCTGAAGATTATCACGCTCTTCACCATCATTGCCGTGATTATCTCCGTGATGGGCTACGTGGGTATGTCGCTTTTCTTCATCCGTCAGCGCCAGAAGGAGATTGGCATACGCAAGATTATGGGTTCAACATCGGGCGAGGTGATGGTACTGATGCTGCGCATTTTCTGTTCGCCGCTGCTGCTGTCGTTCGTCATCGCTATACCTCTCTCATGGTATATCATGCACGACTGGCTCACTAACTTCAGCTATCGCATCGCCCTCAGTCCTTGGATTTTCGCTGTCACCTGTGCGTTTGCCTTATTGGTAGCCGTACTCTCGGTTAGCATCCAAATTATAAAAGCAGTAAGAACAAATCCCGTAGAAAGTATCAAAACAGAATAATATTATGATTAAGTTAGAAAACATTCAGAAGGTGTTCCGCACGGAAGAGGTGGAGACCGTAGCATTGGGCGGCGTATCGCTCGAAGTAAAGAAAGGTGAGTTCGTGGCCATCATGGGGCCTTCGGGCTGTGGCAAATCGACCTTGTTGAATATATTAGGCTTGCTCGACAATCCCACCAGTGGCACCTATTACCTCGATGGTGAGGAAGTGGGTAAGTTGAAGGAGAGTCAACGCACGAAGGTTCGCAAAGGACAAATAGGTTTTGTATTCCAAAGCTTTAACCTGATCGACGAACTGAACGTGGAGGAGAATGTAGAGTTGCCTCTTACCTATTTGGGTGTGCCCAAGAAGGAGCGCAAGGCAAGGGTAGAGGAGGTATTGCGCCGCATGGCCATCAGTCATCGCGCCCATCACTTTCCTCAGCAGCTCTCCGGCGGTCAGCAGCAACGCGTCGCCATTGCCCGAGCAGTCGTGATGAATCCCAAGCTCATCCTGGCCGACGAGCCTACTGGTAACCTCGACTCTAAAAACGGCCTCGAAGTAATGCAATTGCTGACCCAACTGAACCAAGAGGGCACTACCGTCGTGATGGTCACCCACTCTGAGCGAGATGCCGGTTACGCCCAGCGCATCATCAACCTCCTCGATGGCCAGGTTGTTCCAGAAGTTAGTCTTTGAAGCATAACTCTCTCGTTGATAGCGGGCAGTTATCGGTATTCTGCACCGATGCTGTCCGCATATCTTATTTCTCGCTTTAGAACAATTAACGCCAAGAGATGCAGAACCAGATTTTTAATAAAATTCGCAAGAAATCTTAAAATAATTCGCAAATTTGCTAATATCTTGAAAATTATCATTATCTTTGCACCGTCTTAATCAATTTAGACAATGAACATTGAATTCGATAATGCGGCATTATGAGTAAGAAAGTTCTAACCCCATTTATTGCTACACATCCTGGTGAAATGATTAAGGATGAGCTTAAAGAACGTGGTATGACACAGAAGCAACTCGCTGACGAGACTGGCATCAAGGCATCCGTACTCAGCGAGACCATCAACGGTAAACGTTCGGTATCGCTCAACGTGGCTGTAGCCTTGGAGAAAGCACTTGGCATCCCTGCTGACATTTGGATGAACATGCAGACACAGCATGACCTCGATACAGCCAATATCGCTGAACGTGATAACCAGCGAGAGACTGTCTCGGTTACAATCCCTATTCGTGACAGGAATCTGTTACAAGAACTCGTCCGTAAATTCGGATGGGCATGTGTATTCTGATACTAATAATGTGATTTTATGAAACAGAAATACGCAGTAGTGGTGCTCTTTGCACTGATAATCGCCTCGAGCATGGTGAGCCTGACGAGTTATAAGACAACGGAGAAGTTGGTGACCGAAGATGTGAACCAGGCATTGGCCAAGGCTCTGGATGAACAGCAGTCGGACGTGATCAGTGCTGATACGATTCAGGTGTTCAACAGTCACCTGCAAATAGAGGGATTGAGAGGAAATGCTGTTTTGGCGGTGGACACCAAGAAAGGATTCCGTCCTCGTCCGCAAGTATCGACAGCCACGATTCTCTCACTTTCTGATCAACGGCCTTCGATGATTCTATGGTCAATGGTGTTTTTGTGGAGCCTGTTCTGCCTGTATCAGCATAGGCGGCTGTCAGCATTAGGACTTTATGGCGGCATGATGCTGCAAGATGGGCGGTTCGTCAATGCCAAAGGCTGCGAAGTTAAGCTTACCCCGATGCAGCAGCAGCTGATGGAGATGCTGTGGCAGTCGCCCTCGCATCAGCTGTCGAAAGCAGAGATTTGCGATGCCCTCTGGCCCAAGAAACCCGATGCCAGCGAGACACTTTACACCCTTATCCGACGCCTGAAGCCCATCATAGAAGAACATTCCGACCTCAAAATCGATTCAGACAGGGGCAAGTCATACGGACTGACTATCAGGTAGATAGGCGCTTGTCAGATTATTGTCAGACAAATGTCAGACAGTTTTTGCTGTATGTTTACATAATTGTTGTTAGCTTTGCATCCGTTTAATGAAACGTGCAAAGCATTATGCAACAAGAAACATTTAAGAAACTCAACACTTGCATGGCGTGGCTTGTCTTTGCCATTGCTGCTATTGTTTATGGACTGACTGTAGAGCCGACGGCCAGTTTGTGGGATTGTCCTGAATTCATTGCGTGTGGCTATAAGTTGGAGATTGGTCACCCACCTGGCGCACCAGTCTTTATGTTAGCCGCCAACCTGTTCTCACAGCTGGCCAGTGATCCGTCTCATGTGGCGCTGATGGTCAATCTCCTATCGGCACTGCTGAGTGCAGGGTGTATATTCTTCCTGTTTCTCACGGTGACTCACCTCTCTCGGAAACTGATTTGCCCTATCAGCGATGGGGAAATGAGCATTCCGCAGGTCATCACCATTGAGGCATGCGGCATGGTTGGCGCATTGGCCTACACCTTCAGCGACACGTTCTGGTTCTCAGCAGTCGAGGCAGAAGTCTATGCCTTCTCCAGTTTTCTGACTGCCCTGATGTTCTGGCTGATTCTGAAATGGGAGAGCGAGATGGATAAGCCCGGCAGTACTCGATGGATTGTCCTGATTGCCTATATCACAGGATTGTCTATCGGTGTTCATCTGCTTTGTCTGCTCTGCCTGCCCGCCATGTCGTTTGTGGTATATTTCCGTCGGGCAAAGCGGGTCACGTGGATGGGGATGCTGAAAGCACTCATCGCTGGCGGCTTGTTAATAGGCGTTATCCTCTTTTGTCTTATTCCTGGCGTGGTGAAACTTGGCGGAGGGTTTGAACTGCTGTTTACCAATGTGCTGGGTTGCCCTTACAACACTGGCCTCATTTGCTACATCTTACTGATGACTGGAACAATCGTTATTACCTATTATAAAGTGAAGCAAAGGATAGTCAGGTTATCGTTAGCCTGCCTGCTGATGATGCTCATCGGCTATAGCAGCTATGGCGTCATCTTCATTAGAGCCAATGCCCAGACACCGATGTGTGAGAATGCGCCTGATAACATCTTTTCTTTGGGCAGCTATCTGAACCGCGAGCAATATGGCAAGACACCGCTGTTCTATGGTCCTGCGTATTGCAGTGAAATAGACCGCGTGGCAGAAGGAGAATACCTGGTGCCGAGACAGAAGGAAGGTCAAGCCGTCTATCGTCCTGTGGCCGATTCCATGAAGCATGAATATGAGGTGGTACGTCATGATATTGATTATCTGTATAAGAACAATATGTACTTCCCACGGATGCATTCCGCACGACATACGAAAGCCTACGAGGACTGGATGGGTGGTGTCGAGAAGAAGGACGGCGTACCCACTGCTGCAGAGAATCTGCGCTTCTTCCTATCCTACCAGGTGAACTTCATGTACTGGCGTTATTTCCTGTGGAACTTCGTGGGGCGGCAGAACAACATTCAGGGACACGGAGAAGTGGAGCATGGTAACTGGATTACAGGTTTCCGATGGATAGACGACTGGCTGTTAGGTTGCGACACGTCGAAGCTGCCGTCGGACCTGAAAGAGAACAAAGGGCGTAATGTGTTCTATGGATTACCGCTGCTGCTCGGACTGGTGGGAATGTTATGGCAATGGCGTAAGGGACGTGAAGGTAAGCAACAGCTTCTGGTTGTCATGCTGCTGTTCCTGATGACGGGACTTGCCATCGTGGTCTATCTGAACCAGACGCCGCTCCAACCGCGTGAACGTGACTACGCCTACGCCGGTTCGTTCTATGCCTTTGCCATCTGGATAGGCATGGGAGTGGGAATGATAAGCGAAAAGGTAAGAGTGAAAAGTGAAAAATATGCTATCGCTATGGTTATTCTTTCCGCTATCGCATGCCTGCTGGTTCCCATCCAGATGGCAAGCCAGACGTGGGATGACCATGACCGCTCAGGCCGTTATACCTGTCGCGACTTCGGCGCCAACTATCTCAACAGCATGCAGCGAGAGGGACATCCCATCATCCTGACCAACGGCGATAACGACACATTCCCGCTCTGGTATAACCATGAGGTGGAAGGTGTGCGTACCGATACACGTGTCGTTAATATGGAATACCTGCAAACCGACTGGTATATCGACCAAATGAAGCGCCAAGCTTATGATTCGCCACCCCTGCCCATCAGTCTGAGCCACGAAGACTACAAGGAGGGCCGGATGGAGTATGTACCCATTGATACTGATAGCATCGTCATCGGCCCAGCATCTATTTCACTGAAGGACAAGCAGGGTCTCTACAAGAACGAACTGATAGTGCTCGACATGCTGTTGCAGGCCAATTGGGAACGCCCCGTCTATATGTCCATCAGCATGGGTTCCGACATTCTGCCCTTCCTGCGCGACCATTTGATACTCGAAGGACTTGCCTATCGCATTTCGCCTACGGCTACCACTCAGATGATAGACGTGGAAAGGCTGTATGACAACATCATGCATCGCTTTCGCTATGGCGGTCTGAGCACGAAAGGAATCTATGTGGATGAGGATATCAGGCGTATGGCCAATACTCATCAGCTCATCATGGGTGTGCTTATCGACTCTCTTCTCCAGCGTGGTGACTTGAAACGAGCCGTGAATGTATGTCATAAGTGGCAGAAGGAAATGCCGCAGGAGAACGTGCCCTATACAGAATACGCATTGTCGATGGCCCGTTGCTATTATATGGCACACCAACCTGAAAAGGGTGACGAGATTGTCAGCAGCCTGCTGCGCCGTTCTGACGAATGGCTCTCTTGGATAAACACCATCAAAATATCGCGTCGTGCCGGATCTCTTTATAACCGCTACACATGGATGCAGACCATGGAGCAGGCACTTGTCGTTGCAGAACATTTTGAACGCTCCCAATTCATTCACCAATACATCAAGCAATATGAACTCTACAACAAACAATATCAGCAAAGTTAAACAGTTGATATTCGCTGGCTTAAGCGGAAAACGAATCGTCATCATTGCATGCGCTCTGATACTCATAGGCTATATCCTGATGTCTGGATCAAAGAATACCGGGCAATCTTTCAACCCAGACATCTTCTCAACCTGTAGGATTGTCATCGCCCCCATGTTGTGTCTGGCAGGCTATCTGCTGATTATACTTGGGATTCTTAGGAAACGATGGTAAGTACGAGTCGCTCTAATAGTGATCAGAATAAACAGTTTTACCATCTATATAGTTCATTTTCTGTCGAAAAAGAATAGAACCACTAAAAATAGTTTTAGATTTTCACCCTCGGCACCCGATTTCTGGACAATGCTGAGGGCTTTTTCGTGTCGTTTTTGTAACTTCGCAACAAAAAACAAGGAAACGAAATGAAAATGAAACAAACCATCATCACCATCCTGTTCACTCTTGTCACCACAACTCCCATATTGGCTCAAAATCTAATAAAGAGTGCAACGGTTCCTGTCAGTTTCTCGAAGAGAGATTTCGCAGACACCATCAAGATAAAGGTGATAGACGGAGCGGTCGTTGTGCCTGTGGAGATAGAGGGGCGAATCAGGCACTTTCTGTTTGATACAGGTTCACCGCTTGGATTATGGCAAGGAGAGAAAGAAGCCTGGATGAGACAATTCATGGCAGACAGTTTGCTTTTCGGAGATTCCAACAAGAATAGACGCCATAAAACCATTTATCAGATTCCCACCATGAAGATGGGAAACCTGCAAATTGAGAACTATCCGCTGATTGTAGAAGATGCGATGAAAGATTATTTGTGCGGCAGGTTTGATGGCGTGCTTGGTTTCAATCTGATCGGCAAAGGTCTTTCGTTCAAGTTGGATACGAAAGACAGTCTGCTGATAGTCACCGACAGGAAGAAATTCTTCTCAAAGGAAGAGAAAGGACAACCCAGTGCAAAATATAGAACTAAACAAGCCTACCGTCCATTAGTCATCGTTGACACTCCTCTTGGATTTATAGAAACTGTATTTGATACTGGAGCTTTGAACGGATGGTTTGATCTGCCCCAGGACTATTTAGACCAATGGTTTCGGAAATCTCCAAAAAAGAGAAAGGTTCTCGATGACTTGACACTACAGACAGATACCACCATCAAAGCAAGTGCGGGATTATACGGTCTGTCCACTGATACCTTAGTGGGGAGGCATCTCCACTTCCCTACGATAGAAATTGGAGAATTGCCCGTCAACGACTTGTATGTCACAACAGCCTATAAGACTATGGGAATTGGAAGTGCCTTGTTGAAACATGCCTCATTGATTATTGATGCACCTCGGAAACGGTTTGTGTTCCTGCCTCACAACAACCAGGAAATCAGAATTGGCAACAGCGAAACTGGTAGCATTTCACTCATACCATCAGAACCTGGCGATACACTCGGAGTTCTCAAAGCCGTCGTCCGTAAGGGATCAACGGCCTATCTGAAAGGTATTCGTACTGGTGACTACCTGAGAGAAGTAAACGGCATCCCCATCAATGACCTCTGCACTTACATGCTGATGGAACGGAAAGATGAGGAGGCCCTATTCAAATTCCACAGTCCTAACGGTATAGAAAAGATAGTATTACTGAAGAGAACAAATTATCGTTAACAACAAACAATATCGAAATTAAAACAATGAAACTCTGGAGAAACATCTTTTTGATGCTTGCTGCTTTCTCTCTCGCCTCTTTTCTCTGCGTCACGCCCAATTACCTGAGCACCATCCGCAAGGATATCACGTTCGAAGCGAAAAAATAGCGCCACTTTCTTTAAGTAGTTTAAGACTTTCACCCTCGGCACCCGATTTCCAGGCTTTGCCGAGGGCTTTTTTGTGCCGTTTTCCGTACCTTTGCCAAACAAAACTGATAAACAATGAACTGTAATATCTCTGCTTCCTACCTACTATATAAATAGGAAGAATTGAGTATCTTTTTACCGTAAAATCGTGTTTAGACTAAGAAAATTGAAAGAAAAATGAAAAAAGTTGGTGTTTCCGTAAAAAAACGAGGGGTCTGAAGTGTCTTATATATAGAAGTGCCCTAAAACGGGGTGCAAATAACAAAAGACTGATATGCTTGATAAGAGAATACTTGAACAGCTTTTCCGCCGGAACTACAGCGAGATGATTCATCTGGCCAGAGTCTTGTTGGGCGATGACGGCGAGGCTGAGGACGTGGTGCAGGACATCTTCCTACGGATTGCCGACAGCGACATTCCGCCCAAGAGCGACAGTTATCTTTTAACAGCCGTGCGCAATGCCTGTCTGAACGAGATACGGCAAATGCAACTGCACGAGCGGGTGAAGAACCTATTGCCTATTGAAACCGAAATTGATCAGCAACCTATTGACAAACAACAGGAACAAATTGACAATATTTCGGCTTTCGCGGACGAGCAACTGGAAGAACCACAACGTAGCATTTTCCATCTCCGTTTCGACGAAGATCTGACTATTGCAGAGATTGCCCGTCGGCTTGGTCTGAATCCGAATACCGCCTACAAGTATCTCGCCCAAAGCATTCAGAAAATCAGAAATCACTTCAAACGTTAAAAGAATATGGAAACGATTAACGACAACATCCGTCAGTTATTGGAAATGCTCGACAACCCCGAAGCATACACCGAGCAGGAAATCCAAGACATCATCAACCGTGATGAAGATACACGTGAGACCTACCGCATGATGGCAGAAGCCAAACGTAGCAGTCGCCAACATCAGGCAAACAAGCCCATTGATGTGGATGCTGCATGGCAAAAGTTCAATCAAAAAATCCAGCCCCAGCAACATAGTTTTGGCTGGATGAAGATTGCAGCCTCTTTCATCGGAGTATTGCTTGTGTCAGGTATTGCCTTTGCTGCCATTCAGATTGTAAGATACACACAGCAGCATACACCAAAGACTGAGGAGGTCATCAATACTCCAAAGTCCGCAAATGTTACTCCCGCTGATACGCTGACTACCGACACTATCGCAACACCACAGCCCATCATCTATGACAACATTCCACTGGAAAAGATGCTGCCAGAGATAGCCGCTCATTACGATGCTAAGGTCACGTTTGTCAATGACGAAGCCCGACAACTCCGCTTCCATTTTATGTGGCATCCGCAGAAGGGCATCGAAAAAGTCGTCAGTGACCTCAATCAGTTCGAGCGTCTGAACATTACACTGAACGATAATCAAATCACCGTAAAATAGTCAGCCGCCATGAACAGATATATTACTCTCATTCTTGCCCTGCTACTGACTGTCAGTACACAAGCACAGAAGCGAATATCGCGTGAATACAATAACGTATCCCTCTCTGATGCGCTGAGACAACTCAGTGAGCAACAGACGGGTTACACCATCTACTTCCTCTACAACGAACTGGAGGACTTTCGTATCACGACAACTGTCAAGAACAAGCATCTGCCCGAAGCCATCCAGCAAATGATAGGCTTCTATCCTATCCGCGTCACTACAAGTACCGAAGAGGAAGGAAAGAAGATCTTCGTGGAATGCATACAGAAAACGGAATCCCGCTACAAGGGCACCATCATTGACGAAACTGGTCAGCCCGTTGCATACGCCAATGTTTACCTGCTTCATCCATCTGATTCTACTCTCATAGGTGGAGGAGTAAGTAACGAGGCTGGTCTCTTCGTCATCCCCTGTGAAACAAATCCAGTCCTCGCCCGCATCTCCTTCATTGGATATAAGACCGTTTACAAATATTGTCATAGTACAGAACTCGGCACAATTCGGATGCAGCCCGACAGTTACAAGCTGAAAGGTGTGGAAGTAAAAGGTTCCCGTCCGTTGGTGAGAATCAAGGACGATGCCTTGCTGACAACTATAGAGGGAACCTACCTCTCGAAGATGGGTACAGGTAATGACGTCCTTGCCCATATCCCTGGTGTAATTCGCAATGGCAACAGCATTGAGGTTATAGGCCGTGGCACTCCGCTCATCTACATCAACGGACGGCAGATGCGCAACCAGAACGAACTTGACCAATTGAGCAGCGATCAAATCAAGGACGTGGAGGTGGTGATGACTCCAGGAGCCAAATACGACGCTACCGTCAAGGCCGTCATCCGCATCAAGACCATTCGTCCCGTCGGCGAGGGTTTCAGTTTCAACAGTCGCACGGTAGCGGGCGTGAACCACTACGTCTATGGATTGGAGGAACTGAACCTGAACTACCGCACGGGCGGACTTGACATCTTTGGTATGGCCGAATACGAGAACCGCCGCAGCCGTCAGACCAACGACAGCCGACAGGACACCTACCTGCAGAGCCACTATCAGCAGAACAGCCTGATGCACTACTACAACAAGAATCAGATGCTGGCCGGGAAACTCGGATTCAACTACATGCTGAACGACAAACATTCCATCGGCATGACCTATACCGTGACCTCGCGCCCCAACAGTCAGACGAGTGACTACTTCACGACCATGCTCATAGACAAGCAGAACGACGACCAGATTACAGGACGTGGTAAGGTGGACGGCGACGACATCCAGCACATCATCAGTGGCTACTATGCTGGGCAGACAGGTAAATGGTCGCTCGATGCCAATGCCGACGTGCTGTTGCAGAAACAGAACTCCGACAGCCAAACCCTTGAGGATGCCACGCAGGGCGACGACCGCACCGTGACCACTCGCAACGACGTGAAGAACCGCCTCTATGCCGCCAAGTTCGTGGCTGGCCATCCGCTCTGGAAAGGTAATCTGGAGATAGGTGCCGAGGGCAGTTACGTTCACCGTACCGATGTGTTCGGCAACGTGGAAAACATCATCGATGCCAGCGACACGAAGATTGAGGAAAACAGCACGGCGGCCTTCGTCCAACTGATGCAGCGGCTGAACAAACTGACGCTCATAGCCGGACTGCGTTACGAATACCTCGACAGCCGTTACTATGAGGGCGGCGTGAAGATGGGCGACGAGAGCCGTACCTACAGCGACCTCTTCCCCTCGTTGATGCTGATGTATCCCCTGAAGAACGTGCGTGCCCGACTCTCGTATTCGCGTAATATCAATCGCCCGGCATTTAGCCAACTCAGCGGCAACGTCAAGTACATTAACCGCTACACCTACGAGAGCGGCAACCCCTACTTGAAGCCATCGTATCGCGACAATCTATCGCTGGCACTCAACTACAAGTGGCTGACGGGAATGATTGACTATGCCCGCGTCCACGACTACATCATCACCTCCTATTCATCCTACAAGGACGACCCGACCATCGCCCTGCTGCGTAAGGACAATGCCCGTGGCTATGACAACCTTTCTCTGATGGTATCGGCTGCACCCACCTTCGGTAAGTATCATCCGCAGTTGATGGTGGCCACGCAGATGCAGAACCTCGAAGTGCAATACCGTGGCGAGACCAAGAAGATGAACAGCCCGATGACCATCGTGCGCTTCAATAATGCCATCAACTTGCCCTTCGACTCATGGCTCAATGCCGATTTCTCGTGGCGTTCGGCTGGCGATACCGAGAACATACACCTCGCACAGTCGTGGCAGTTCGACATCAGCCTCTACAAAGCCTTCTGGAACGACCGCCTTACCGTCAAACTGGCCTGCACCGACCTCTTCAGCAGCATCCGCCAGAAAGCAACCATCTATAGTGACATCCGCGAAATCTATCTTGACAAGCGCCTCGACACTCGCAACCTCGAACTCACCGTGCGCTACAACTTCAACCCAGCCAAGAGCAAGTATCGCGGACAAGGTGCCGGCAACGATGTCAAGAGCCGCTTCTGATATGGAACCTATTCATCATTACATAGATTTGAGTTGGGCCGTGGTGGGCATTTGTGAAAATGCTCGCCAGCCCCTCTTGTCCTGCATCCCCGGCATCGACAATGACGAGGCTGCAGCCGTGGAGCATTACGTCATCGGCTACATGGCCTTTTGGCACATCGCCTTTGTGGATGAGGACTGCCTCGTGCCCTGCAACGACGATGCCCTGCGCAACGATGCCCGCCGCAAGATAGACCGCTACATAGCCGACCATCCACCCGTCGAGACCTTTCCCCGCTTCTATCTTGTCCTGCTTCGCCAACCCATCGCCCCGATGGAATCCGACGGCATGAGCCGCGTGTATCAGATGTAACCCCCGAAATGTTACAAAACCCCTGAACATTTGTTCAGACTTTCACCTCAGCTGACACTTTTTAGGTCTCTCTATGAACGCTTTCGTGGGAAATTTAGTAACTTTGCAGCCAAACAAGCACTGACGATGGAACAGAAATTCGGAAAAAATAGTATTGATATTGAGGCGCTGCGCGAGTTTTGCGAGCGCGAGGGCAAGGAGGTGACTTACCGTAAGGGCGACCAGATGGAGCGCGAGGGCGACCCTACACGGTGGTTCGGCTTCGTCACCGAAGGGTGCTTCAAGTATGTAACGTATGGCATCAGCGACGATAGGGAGCATATCACATGGTTCTCGTTCGAGGGTGAGTTTGCGGGCGACTATCCCAACTGCCTCGACGGTCGTCCATCGCAGACTACGATCAAGGCGATGATGCCCAGCCGCATGCTCCGTGTGAGCGGCGAACAGTTGATGGACTTTTTCCGTCAAGACGCTGAAAAGATGGAGTTGCGCAGTGTCATAGCTGAGCACTTACTCTGTCAGGCCCGCTCCTGCTACCTCGACCTCCACCGCGCCACAGCCCGCGAACGCTATGAGTTACTGCTGAAGCGTTGTCCCGGCATTGTTGAGCATCTTGCCTTGCAGGACCTCGCCTCGTTCCTCTGCGTCACTCCCCAACAGTTGTCACGCATCCGCAAGGCCGTCACGTTTTCGGAGAAATAATTCCAAATATTCACAAACCCCCTGAACATTTGTTCAGACTTTCACCTCGACAGACACTTTCTCGGTCTTGTCTGGAGCTTTTCCTTGGGACTTTCTGTAACTTTGTGGCTCGGAATGACAAAATTATTGTAAAATGAAACATCTGAAATTGGAACTAAGACATTGGACGCAAGCAGACGCAATGGAACTGACAAGCCTGTGCAATGCTGTTGACAGGCGTTTCCTTTCAGACCGTCTGCCCAATCCTTATACAGAAAAGGATGCGGAAGAATGGCTGAAGACGGTTTCTGAGAATGAAGCAGTTACTGGTATATATCGAGCTATTGTATATGATAGAAAACTAATAGGCAGCATATCGGTTGAGAAGAAAGATGATGATGCAGAAATCGGTTATATGATTCTCAATGATTATTCAAACAAAGGGATAGGCACAGAAGCCGTCAAACAAATATGCCCCATTGCATTCAAAGTCTTGTCGCTTGAACAAATAACAGCTAATGTCTTTCACCCAAACATCGCTTCAATACGAGTATTACAAAAGAATGGCTTCAAGTATAAGGGTGCTATCCCAAATGCCGTCATTAAGGGTGGTAATGTTTATGACTTGCTCACTTATGAATTGTCAAAAGATTATAACGAAGAATTTGCACGATTTAAGAAGATAAGAAACAATATGTAGAACCCTCAAACGAAGAAAAAAATGAATCAGCAGAAACTCTGGAGAATTGCTTTTATGATGCTTGCTGCTTTCTACCTCGCCTCTTGCAAGCCATCGGCACGGCAGACGGTGGCAGATGAAAAACAGCCGACGGACAACACCGAGGCTGCGACCAGTGCAGACACCCTGCGCCTCGTCATCATCGACAAAAGCCTCTCGCGAATCGACTCCGTGGTGCAGGCGAGGATCATCAATCCCAACGACTACGATGTAAGCTACGGACAGGAGTACACCATCGAGCGCGAGACTGAAGGCCACTGGCAGCAAATTCCATTCCCCAAGAACTTCGGCTTCACCTCTGTCCTGAGCACCGTAGCCGCCCACGGCTCAGCCACCGTCTATGGCCATATCGGCCTGCTCCACCTCACGCCCGGCCACTACCGCCTGACCAAACAAATAGACGGCCGCACTCTCTCCGACGACTTCTACATCCCCAGTACCATTACCTTCCCCACGCCTGTTTATAGGTAAGAAACAAACTTTTTTCTGCTAAAGAATGTAAAAACTATCAAAAAAATGCGGGTGGCTGTGCAGTCTTTTTCTCTGTTGTAGGACTATATAGATAGAGACGTTATGTTTACGATGGAGATAACACGGCTGATAGAACGGTGCAGACAGGGGGACGCGGATGCCCTCGGAGAACTGTACAAGGCATACGCCCAACAGATGAGGGGCGTGTGCCGACGCTATATCAGCGACGAGCAGACGGTGGAGGATGTGCTGCACGACGCTTTCGTGATTATCTTCACTTCGTTCGACAGGCTGCGCGACGTGCGACGGGCCGAGCCTTGGATGACGGCCATCACAAGGAACGTGGCATCGAAATGCAAGGATCATCTGGAGGCATTGCCAACGGTTTCGCTCGAAGAGACGAGCGAGGCGGAACTGATTGCCGCCGAGGACGAGGAAAGGGACGTGAGGGGCGTGCCGCTGAGCGAGGTGGTGAGAATGATAGACAGACTGCCGGAGGGTTACGGGCAGGTGTTCCGGCTGTCGGTGTTCGAGGGTATGACGCACAAGGAGATTGCCGATATGCTGGGCATCGAACCACATTCGTCATCGTCGCAACTGGCACGGGCAAAGAAGATGCTACGCAAGATGATGCAGCAGTATTGGGTGGCCGGGCTTCTGTTGCTACTTGTTCCTGTTACGTTCTTTTTGCTTAGGAAAGGAGATTCTGCGGTCAAGGATGAAAAGCCAGTTGTGGCGAAGCAAAAAGAGACACCCAAAGAATCGCCGAAAAAATCTCCGACTGACCAGCCACAAGAACCCGTGATTGTTCATCTGCCAGTGCATCGTACCACTGTCATTGCGACTGACACCCTGCAATCGGTTATCGCTCAGGCTGTGGATTCTGTCACGTCTGACACCTTATATAATATAATAGCCCAGGAACAGACGATTCCTGACACCATTGCGACCGACACGACAAAGGCTATACGCAAGGTGGAGATACCGCATTACGACATCACCGACCTGCGACACGACAAGTCAAAGAACAGGAATGACTGGCACCTCGCCCTGGCATACGCAGGAAACCCGCAGCGCGACATGAGCCGTACCGACAACTACATGACCATGCCGACGCTCTCTGGCAGCATGACGCGCTCCACAAAGCTCTACAACTGGGGCGACTACATGGACTATGTCATGGCGAATGCGCCGATGATGGACTCCGTGAGCGCATCGAACATGAGGCACGTGGCCATCATCAACTCGAACCATCCGCAAGACCCGCTCACCGAGACCAAGCGCCACGAGCGTCCGCTGACATTGCAACTCTCGCTGAGCCGACAACTCAACAGCCACTGGTCGCTCGCCACAGGACTGAGCTACACCCGCATGAAGTCCACCTTCGAGAGCGGCAACGAGAACACGATTATCCACCGCACCCAGCGACTGCACTACCTCGGCATCCCGCTGAAACTCGGCTACCGCATAGTCGGCGGCAATCGCTGGAACCTCTACGCCACGGGCGGCGTCCAGCTCGACATCCCCGTCAGCGCACGACTCACCACGCAGTATATCTACGGCGGTTCATACGCCCCCATCGGCAATTCGCCAGACATTGACGCCACCATCAGCGCCCCGTGGCAATGGTCCGTCGGCGTAGGCATCGGCGCACAGTACCAGATTGTGCCACACCTGAACGTCTATTTAGAGCCGAGCTTAAACTACTTCATCCCGACCTCCACCGACGTCGAAAGTTACCGCACGGAACATCCGTTCGACCTTTCTTTGCCCTTCGGCTTAAGATTTACTTGGTAATCGGTGCAGTCTTTTCGCAGTTCGGCGGACTATATAAGTAAAGAGACGTTCATTTTAACTCTGTAGAATATGAAGTATTACAAACCCCTCGCTTGGATGATGGCGATAGCCATTGCCAGCACAACGATGACTGCTTGCAGCAGTGACGACAACGAAACGGAGAAGCCCTTCACGACTGATCCTGTAGAATCCTCCATGCTCTATGCCTGTGGTGTAGGCCAGTCCGAAACGCGCTCAGTTGCTGATGCGCAGAATGTGCTCTTCACTGAGGATGACATCGAATGGTTCAATGTGACCACTCGCGAAATCAAGTTTAAGGACATGGACGAACCGCTCTACAAGCGTATGCAGCCCTTTCACGAAATCGAGTTCCATCTAGGCGACGATGCCTTGTTTGTGGTCAGCAGTTTCGTCGGTGACTGGGATAGTAGGATATTCACCAACCTTGTCTTGCATTATGATGTGATTACTGATCCGAACCAAGGCCACTACTATCTGCAGGACTGCTATCCTCTTCAGTTCGCCGACACTGACGAGGTGAAAGCCAACCGTGAGAAGAATGCAGCACAGTGGGAGACATTCACGAAATATCTGGGAAGCAAAGGAAAGTTGAAGAAATAATCACGCTCTCCGTGCAGTCATTCGTTGCAGTTTCAGACTTTATAAATAGAAACTGCAACGAATTTTTATGTACACGATTTATGATTATGCCTATAATGGCTACCTCTATCTGAACAACATCATGCGTCCGCGCCACAAGCGACTGTCGCAACTGATGATTTACTCAACAACAGCCTGCCAGTCACAATGCAAGCACTGCAATATCTGGCAGAAGAAGGTGGAACATCTATCGCTCGATGACATCCGACGAATCATGCAAAGCAAATGCGTCACAAAACGGACAACCGTAGGACTGGAGGGTGGCGAGTTTATCCTGCACCCACAGGCTGCGGAAATCATGACGTGGTTCCGCAAGCATCACCCGAACTACACGCTGCTGTCTAATTGTCTCGCGCCCCGTCGTGTCATAGACGCCGTTCGTCTCTATCAGCCCCGGCATCTGTACGTCTCTCTCGACGGTGGCCGCGAGACTTACCAGCAGATGCGTGGCCGCGACGGCTACGACCGCGTGATTCAGGTGGTGGAGGCACTGAAGGACGAAGTGCCGCTGTCGCTGATGTTCTGCCTTTCGCCTTGGAACAACTTCGACGATATGGCCTTCGTCATCGACATAGCCAAGCAATACGGCGTGGATGTGCGCATCGGCATCTACGGGACGATGGCCTTCTTCGACACGACGAGCGAACTGCTGACGGCCTCGGACTTCATCAGTCAGATTCCCAAGAGCATCCACGATACGCAAGAGAACTTCGACTTTGTGGCACTCTATGACCAGTGGTGCAATGGTCATTTGCGTTTGCGCTGCCAGAGCATTATGAGTAGTCTCGTCATCCACAGTAACGGTGACGTGCCGCTCTGCCAGAATCTCGATGTTGTTTTGGGAAATATCCACCACCAATCGCTCGACGAGATCTTCAACAGCGTGACTTCCTGCCAGACGCAATGCCACTACTCAAAGAACTGCAACGGCTGTTGGATTAACTTCCACCGCAAGTACGACATCATACTGCTACGTAACTTCGAGCGACTTCTGCCCAAACGACTCATAGAGAAGTTCTATGGCTCATACCAATGGACGGAAGATCCGAGTACAACCTATCACCAATACTTCAAGAATCTATGATACAGCAATTGATTGAACGATACAAACGTATTCGTACCGAGCGTTTCCTCGCCCAAACGTACCAATATTCTTATGCCTTCCTCGGCATGGGGCAGCACTCGCTCACCAATCTTTATCCCGTGCTTCACTATCTCGGTGTGCCGCTGAAATATATCTGCGTCACGTCGGAAAGGAAAGCCAGACTGATAGAACGGAAGTTTCCTCATGTGAAAGCGACCACCTCGCTTGACATGATATTAAACGATGATGAAGTGAAAGGTGTATTTGTTTCCGCTTCACCCTCTGCCCATTTCTCCCTTGCCTCACAGATATTGAAAAGCAATAAGTCATTATTCATTGAGAAACCGCCCTGCCAATCACTACAGGAACTTGATGCACTTATAGACAAACAAAGACTTTATGGCTCACCCATTGCTATGGTTGGCTTGCAGAAACGTTATGCTCCTGCCGTGCAGATCCTTCAAAAGCATCTGCGCAAAGAGCATCTTATCAGTTACGATCTCCACTATCTCACTGGCAACTATCCTGAGGGTGACGCACCGCTTGACCTTTACATCCATCCCCTCGACCTTGTTACCCATCTTTTTGGCAAACCAGAAATCCTCGCCTGTCAGCAAGTCGCCCCTGCATCCTACATCATTATGCTCCGTCATTCCCACATCGTCGGCACTCTTGAACTCTCCACCGCCTACACCTGGACAGCCGCCGAAGAATCCCTCAAGATCTGCACATCAAAGGGCATCTACCGCCTCTCTCAGATGGAGCAGCTGACTTTCGAGGCAAAACCTTCCACCATCCTCGGCATTCCTATCGAGAAAGTCCATCCCCACAATAAGAACATCGAATACCTCTACGTCCTCAACAACTTCATTCCAGTATTTCCCAACAACCAAATATATTCCCAAGGCTATTTCAACGAACTGTCCGCATTCGTTGAAGCTGTGGAGGGAAATAACGCGAACATCGTCACGTCTCTCGAGTCAGTTAGAGATGCTTATCTCCTAATTGAAAAGATAAAGTCGCACTAATCCGAGTAGATTTCACAAAAATCAAGTCGAATGATTCAAAAATCGCCCCAAACTCTGAACGATTAAATAGCGCCACTTTCTTTAAGTAGATTCTATCACCTCCAACCTATACCCTCGCTTCTTGAGTGACACGATGGAGATGCTGGTGTCGGGTTCGAGCATCTTGCGGATGTAGGTTATCTGGACGTTGAGGGCGAGGGAGTTGGCATAACTATCGTTTCCCCAGACGTGTTCCAGCAGATAGGAACGCTCTACGGTCTGGCCGATATGCTGGGCTAAGATGGCCAGGATCTCCGACTGGCGGGCAGATAGGTGTTGCACCGTTCCGGCATATTCAATCGTAGAGAGGTTGCTGTCGAAAATGGTCTGGCCAATGGTCATGCGCGATGGTAACGAAGCCTGGCGATGCTCGAAACGCTCACAAATCTTGGCAATCAGTTCTTCGGGATAGAACGGCTTGGGGATATAGTCATTACCTTTCAAGTCGAATCCTTTCAGGCGGTCGGCCTTTTCCGTCCGGTCGGTGAGGAAGAAGATCAGTACGTCGCGGTCTTGCTCTCGAATCTTTCGTGCCAACTCGAAGCCGTTCATCTCTGGCATATTGATGTCGAGTAGTACCAAATCGGGGCGGTTGGCAGCGTACATTTCCCATCCCGCACGTCCATTCTCAGCATAGTCCACTTCATAGTCCTCCACCTCCAGGAATTTCCTTAGCAACTCCGAGTTCTGGCGGTCATCGTCAACGAGCAATATTCTAATCCTCTCCATCCCTCTGCGGTATTACGATTGTAAATGTGGTGCCTTCACCCTCCGTGCTGTCAAAGCTGATATTGCCACCGTGTGCCTCCACCAACAACTTCACATAACTCAGTCCAATCCCAATGCCGGGGATGGCCTTGTCCTTTGCCGACTCGCTACGATAGAACTTGTCAAACACATACCGCTGGTCGGCCTTTGCGATGCCGATACCATTGTCCGCCACGCAGATTTGCACCTTCCCATCCTCACACATCCGGTAGTCTATCCTGATGGTCACGGCCTCACGGGAGTATTTGATGGCATTCTCCAGCAGGTTGCAGACGATGTTTGCCAGATGCATACGGTCGGCTCGTATCTCCAAATCGTCCTCGGCCACAATCTCCATCCTCACATCTTTGTCCGAAGGGGTATTCTGTTTGCTGACACATTCCTCCATCAGTCCGCGCAACGCAAAGCGCGACTTTACCAGCGGAATCTCCTCCGTATCGCTGAACGTGATGTCGCGCAGTTTCGAGAAATACGAAGTCAGGTTATCCAGTTCATTGTGCGAACTGTTCAGTATCTTTTGCTTGCTCTCCCCGTCCTGCATCATCCGCTCATTGCCCATAAACGACACACACATCTTCAACGTCGATATAGGCCGTTTCAGTTCGTGAATCATCGTGTGCAGAAATTCCTGTCGGATAGCCTCGATGTGCCGTTGCTTGCGGATAGTCAGTATCTGATAGATCAGACAGAAGACAAGGAAGAACGAGAGCAGTATGGTAATCAGTAGTGTATAAGTCATTCGCCGGATGATAGGCGACATACCTATTGCAGTTTTCACCACGACCTGTTGTCCCTCAAAGATGTCATAAGGATAGGACACTTGCATTATGGGATGCAAAATGGAGCCATGTGTTTGCACTGATGGTTGCCAAACCATTGTATCTGATTTTGTGGTTGTGATACTTTGAGGCATAATACCCTTTGAACGCAGAATGCTGTCGAGCCGCACCTTCTGGAAAGGCTGTTTGTGGTTGGCTATGAAGCGGTCAAGTGCGTCCACAACGTGAGTGGCTATGGTATCGTCAATGTTATTACACCTAAACTCAAATATTTCCATGTCATCATTACTATCCTGCAGATTATTACTCTGATGATTCGCAATGTAATCCAAAAAGTATGTCTGAGCATCTATGCCTTTAGGAATGGATGCAGATTTTTGCAGCGTGTCAAAAACATAAATATCATATGCCCATGCAGAGGCATGATTCTCATCCTTAATGTCGATTTTCCTGGATCGATTGCCATATAGCCTATTGGGGGCAGGCAATGCCTTTCTCATGGAAATATCTTCTTCCACACAGGCAGTAATAGTTGCGTATAGTTCACTTTCATATTCTTCGAGCGATAGCTGATAGCGACTATACATCCAATAGCCCTGCACAATGCTATAGGCTATGATGACACATATGGTCAAGCCATATATAAATTTGACTCTTCTTTCCATGCCGCAAAGATACTCAATTTATTCAGATTTCCATCTGAATATGACCTAAAAAAACGAAACAGTAATAATTCAGTAATATTTATTTTCGATTGCATGCCATAATAACCCTATCTTTGCACTCGAATTATCATCAAACTTGTCAATATGAGAAAAATATTATTGCCTTTGCTATTATTCCTTCCGATGCTATGCCTTGCGCAAAGCATCGAAGTGAAGTACTCTGTTTATTCAAAACAGCGGAAGGCACAGATTGAGAAAATCATGAACAACGTAGCCAATCAAGGACGCAAAGGACTGCTTGCTGGTATTGAAGCGGAAAAAGAAGACTCCTTCTGTCTAGTTGTCAGAGATAGGCTTTCCTCTTATGTGCGTATAGAGCCAGAAGAGGATTTGAGTGATGACAGCGGCCCGAAGATAGTTCTTGTCAGTGGTGCTTTCAGCGAGGAAGAACATGCTGTGTACAAGGATATGACCAACCATACGATGACAGAGGCGAAGGATTTGCTGGCTGAAACTTATATCGTGGAAACGCCTATCCCCAAATATGATTGGAAGGTAACTGCTGACAACAGGGATATTATGGGACTGAAATGTTATCGGGCCACACTGAATGATACCATTACGGCATGGTTCTGCCCGGAAATACCCGTTAGCGATGGTCCCGATGTGTATGCTGGTCTGCCCGGTCTTATTCTGGATTTGGAGGATGAGCACTATGTCTATCGCTGCATTGCTATTGATACCAACTCCCGTTCAGAGGTGGCAGCGAAGAAACGCGGAAAGAAAGTATCAACAGAACGCTTTGAAGAACTGAGGAAACAGATGCTCGACAGGTAATGGGATTTATGAGATTCTTTCTCCTTTCTTCCACATGGCTGTGCTTAGCCGTTACTTCCAGTGTGGCAAACGGAAGGCCAGTCAAGGGCATTGTGAAAGATGCTCAGACAGGCGATTGCATCCCCTTTGCCAATGTCATGGCATACGCTCTGCCCGACAGCACACTGCTTGGTTTTGCCGTCACCGACGATGCGGGTAGGTTCTCGCTGGACGTCCCTAAGGAGGGGCGCTTGCTGCTAAAGGTTTCCTGTCTGAGTTACAAGACCGCAGAAATCGAGATACCTACAAGCCATGACAGCATACACATCACCATGCAGCCTGATGCAATGGTGCTGAAAAACGTCGTGGTGAAAGGACGCATGCCTGGCATCAAAGTGCGCGGAGATACCATAGACTATAATTTCCAGAAATATACCGATGGCTCTGAGAAAGTCCTGAAGGATATTCTGGCGAAACTCCCTGGGATGGATGTCAACGAAAAAGGTCAGGTGACTGCCAACGGTGAGGCTGTGAAAAAGATTCTCGTCAACGGTCAGGACTTCTTCGGCGACCACAGCGAGCAGATTACCAACAATCTGCCCTCTGACTATGTTGACAAGATTCAGTTGCGGAAGAATTACAGCGAGTACTCTTTTGTGGAAGGCTTCAAAACCCGTAAGGCAACGGCTCTGAATGTAGATATCGACTCGCTGCACAGGGGTAATGTCACGGGAAATGCGGAACTGTTTGGAGGCTATCGTGACAAGTACAGGGGCGCTTTAAACCTCTTCTCCTTCGGTGACAAGGTGATGTGGGGCGTCAATACCAAGTTGTTCAATACTGGCGAGGAAATGATGACGCTGGAAGACTATATCAAACTGCTGGGTGGTGTCAAGGACTATGCGCAGGCTTTCGGCGGTGCCGACAAGATTATTGACAACGGACTTTCGCCAGTATCTTACATCAGCAACAGCATCAACACCTATCGGCGGACAAATGGGGTGGCTTCTGCCAACGTGGCTTGGAATCCCAATGAACATATCAAGGTGAATGCCTATTATCTGTTTAATCTTGAACGGAGTAACGGCCTGTATGACATCAGCCGTTCTTATTGGGGCCGTAGTGCTGTTGAGACGATGCAACAGACTACTGACACGCGGCGAGGTTTTCATCATCTTGGCTTCAACATGAAGAACTCGTTGGCAGGCAATGCCGCTATTGACTGGAAGTTCATGGCGACATCCATGCCTCAGGAAAGCCAGAACCGCGCCGGCATCTATTCATGGGATGAGGATGCGGACGTGTGGAACTTCAACAACAACCTGGCTTTTGTCAAGAACTGGAACAACCGCAATCTTCTGTCAGTCAGTTCACAACTCGTATATAACAATATTCATCGGACTGTTGACGTGGTATCTGCCGACTGCCAAAGCCAGCGCACGACCTTGTTAGACCATCACCTGTCCGCCTCATGGGTACACAGACTTTCCAAGGCGTGGCAGTTTAAGATGAACACGGCTTGGAACATCATCCACTCCACGATGTCTATCCACTGTTGGAGGGGATTTCAAATCCCCGACTCGAAGGATGCGGAAACAACCCGACTATATGACTACAGCCTCTCTATCCAAAAGAAAAAGGGATTGTTCCGATTGGATGCCGGACTGGATGTTGCCTATCTCGGTCAGGGCCATTCTGCCGATAAGATTGTCGTGTTGCCCAATGCCTCTGTAGAGTTGGCCCTGAGTTCCATCAATGCCGTAACATTGTCTTACAGCAGTGGCTATGAGCGGGACGACAGTTATTTTGCTCATGGAACGGTATTGAATGACTATCGGCAGATGACTGTCTATGATGGCAAGGGCGACCTGCTGCACAGGCACCATGATTTTTCATTTACCACCCATTACTTCAATATCCTGTCAGACTTCACCTGTATTTTGAATGCCGGATATTCCTTTACGGAGCGTCCGTATATCTTCAGTTACGATAGTCATGGCAAAACCACGATTGCCTCGCTGATACAGTCAGACCGCAATCAAGTGGTTCAACATGCGTATATCAATATCAAGAAGGGATTCAGGTTCCCACTCATCCTGACGGCGAAATCAACGCTGGTCAACAGTCTCTATCAGACAGCTTACAGCCAGCAAATAAGCAACAACCGGCATACCCAGGCCGAGGGCGAAGTCTCTCTGACCAGCAAGTTCAAGGCTTCGTTGCTTAATGCTGAGGTAGGTTATCGGTTCCGTTACCAGCAAAGCAAGATGGGGCTCACCTCATCACTTTTGAATCTGATGTCTTACGAGGCATACGTCAGACCGTTTCTTGTGAAAAAAGACAAGTGGGATGTCAGCCTGCCCCTGACGTATATTCATGACCAGTCCGGCCCCCAGCGGTTCGGCTATTTCGATTGTGGCGTTCAGGCCAGTTACACGAACGGCCGTTGGTCGTTCTTTGTTGACGGGAAGAACCTGTTGCATACCAGACGCTTCAACCGCATCAGTGTCAATGCCGATAACGACTACACAGAGACCATCGTAGAAAGCCGATTGCCCGGCTATATAGTCATTGGAATGAAGAAGATGTTTTAGCTTGACGATAACATAATGAGGCGCGAAGCATATCAACCCCATATAGAAAATAAATTCTGCTTTGAAAAAAAATGGATCTTATGCATTACAGAAGCAAAAAAACACCTGAATTTCTGAACCAATGTTCAGACTTTCACCTCGGCAGACACTTTTTCGGCCTTGTCGGGGGCTTTATCGTGGGGCTTTTCGTAACTTTGCCACACGAAATAGTTCAAATAATTAGAATTCTAAGCAATATGAAAACAATGAAACTCTGGAGAAAAGTCTTGCTACAAGCATTATTCTACTTTTGTAGCTTTATGGCAATCATCTGGCTGTTAAACATGGTATTTAGCGACGGCATCGATGATTGGAAA
>Ga0256405_10003875_pt1 | contig 29714 bp, 25 predicted proteins | sample RumenRJG_02DNA_FD_189096 | JGI IMG/M metagenome (GOLD analysis project Ga0256405, IMG submission 189096) | Bovine rumen microbial communities from Lethbridge, Alberta, Canada - RJG_02 | ecosystem: Host-associated > Mammals > Digestive system > Stomach > Rumen | place: Canada: Alberta...
CTCTAACCCTACTTTATTAGCTTCTATCAGTTTACTTGCCTTACTTCCTTTTTTAACGTGGACACATCCATCATTGCTTGAAGCATCCATCGCCCAATACATAATACGCTCGGTTCTTGTGAGTTTATCGCGTAACAGGCTATCACAGCGCACATCCCGCATTGTTTCCTTGCACAAGTATCTGCACCATGCAAGTGTAAACGATACGCCCGATTGTGGCAAAGTATAAAGGTTAAAGCGCAATATCATTTCATGCACTACCCTCACTACATCATCAGTATTAAAAATGATGTCACTCCAAATATTGAATTTCTGAGAGTCATAGACTGCTATGCTATAGTCCTTCAGTACATCCTTCAATTCTTCCCATTTGCGGCTTTTGCCATAGCCTGTACCTTTATCCTTCAGGTGTTTCAAACATAGATTAAACAGATAACCGTATGGGACTTCCAATTCCACGAAAGTAGGCATTGGCTGGTTCCCTTGATGCGGAACAAGATACCTGCCTATATCTTTCTTATAAGGCAATTCTGCCAGCAGCAGCTTCAGAGCATTCTCTCCTCCAATCTCACACAACAATTGCTCCATGCGGCCATATACACCTTCCAACTGGTCAACCACAAGGTCGCACTCCTTGACGGAGAGTTTCACACCTAAATCCGTCAATCTTTTGGCAGCTTTTGCCCTTTCGCGTTCCCTTGTCCTAATAAACTCATTGGTGAAGGCATCTGTTTTAGGATACTCTGGCAACGACTTGGCATAGGCTATCACGTCCTTCCACACTTTGTTGCTCCAGTCTGCTATACGTGGCGTACTACCGTTAAAGAAACCGCTAATCTTTTCAAGAATATAGTAGTAAGGGCTATAATCCTTGGTATCATCAATGATAGACAAATAGATAATCCCTGTACGAAGTTTCTTAAATTCAGTAAAAGACACACCTTCATCACCCACAGGAGTCAGCGCATCCTTTATTCTTACGCACTCATCCTTGTAGGTATTCCTTCGAGGTCCTACTTGTGACACCTCGGCTGGTATTCCGTCGCAAAAAGAAATAAACTCCGCAGTACCCATCTGCTTCTATTTCATCTTGAATATCTTTCCTACCTCTCCATTCATCATCTGGAGATAAATGTCATGCTTGAACTTATATAGCATATTCTTACCCGAACTTTCTTCACTGAAGTTATATCCCATCAGTAACATCGGCGTAGGCTGCAGCCAAAACTTCCTCATGCCCATCTTCTCATAAAAGAACTTAGCTTTCGAAGCTAATATCATCATCTGCCGATACATACCCGCGACCTCTACGTTGTGACATTTGTAAAACTCTTCAGTCTTCAGATAGTTATTATAGCCTTTCTTTAGCTCCTTGTCTCCTTTATAATCTACTTCTACATCAAAGTTATCATCCTTATTGTATGATGTTCCATTCAATACATATTTAAACTCAATCTTACTCGCATCAAACTGGTAAGGATATTGTATAAGGTATTGCACCCCTGTTGGGGCAAACTTGACGGGATCATTATTACCCTTGCAGTCCTTCATATTACAGGTCTGACAAGAGGGTATCAAGTTCATAAAACTCAGTGCCAGGAATGGATATTTGCTTTTCGGAAGGAAATGGTCTATCTGAGGTTTCACAACGGTCTTGCTTCCCACCTGTTGCACACTGTAGATAAAAGCTCTTCCGCAATATGGGCAAATTCTCAGGTTCAGAAGGTTCACGAACCTGCTTTTGTCAAAAACCTTGCTATGGTCTGCATATTCCCCATCATAACCGTGATGCAGAAACACATCCGTCAATATGGTGTTAAAATGGTCTATGTCTCGCGTTATCGCTACCCTTAATGTGTTTCCACCATTCTCATATGTCTCATATTGTTTCAAAGTCATATTTGAAAACACATAATCTTCAGGATAGCCCAGGGCGGCTGCTTTACTCTCCAAGTCATTGATTATTCGTAGGAAATCATTTATATCCCCCAGCATCAAATTCTTGAGTCCAGCCTCCGTATTGTATTGGCGTAGAAATACATCTGTCAGACTACCTAGTGTAACCTTTGCGGTTAGATTTAGTTTTTTCGACCTGCACGGCACCTTTACATCCAATATTTTATCAAACAGCCAGTCATCAATTCTGTCCAGAATTGATTTTTTTGCCGTATTGAAGAACTTCTCCAACTCGACCTGTGATGGTGCCACCAATCTATACATAAGCTATTTTCTCCTTCTGTCCTCCAGATATTCCTTAATAAGAGTATCGCCTACTATCGCCAGCTCATCCTCTTTGATAGCCTGATGCCTGTTTGCTCTATCTATCAACTTACCTATCCGTTCTGACGATACTGCTCCCATTGCATTCTCATTCAGAAAAAAACTGCTTTTCATCAGGTCATACAAGTTGGCACCAAAGGTCTGCGGTTTGTCTTGTTGGTCAGGCAATCCTTCCTTCATATACAGTGTATTCTCAACCAATACGTCTGAAAGCAGGAATGGTGAATGAGTTGCTATCAGAATATGGATGGACTTCAGTGCTTCACCTTTATTCTTGCACCACGTCAGACACTTCAGAAGCATGTTCAAGAAGTCACGCTGTAATTCAGGGTGATAATAAAGTTCTGCTTCATCAAAAATCAGGTTGATATGCTTATACGGCACCCTATTTTCGTCTTTTACTATACTCTGAATATTCATCAGATGGTACAGAACATACGAGAAACTATATAGCATCTGCCTCTCCCCACTGCTCATCCTTGATAAGGCGATATACTCTGATGTCACGGCACTTTTTCTTATTCCCTCTTCTTTCCTTTGTTTCACAAAGGCAAAATCACTTGCGAAGAATGCCGGTGGCAAGGATTCCATTGCCTCCAGATAATCATCTACCTGTATTCCGTCCATATACACATCCAAAGGAAGTTCAATGGGTTTTCGTTTATCAGCACTCTTCGTTTTAGCCTGTTCATCAATAGTATCGCGTATTTTCAATGCATTCTTCAGATAAATACGCTCATAGAAATTCAGTGCCTGAAATATCTTGGCGGTTATATGATTGTTCTCCTCAAGAATCTTGTCAATGAGCTTGCCCACCCGTTTGGACAATTCAAATTCCAGATATTGTTTACCTGTTGCAATGCCGGTTTTCGAGTCTGGCACCCATATTTGTGCCTTTTCTACCACCGTATTCAATTTCAACACCTTTCCGTAATCGGTATATACCGAGGCAATCTTCATGGATTTCTGAGTCAGATAATACCTCAGCATATCCAGTGCTTTCCTACCCCTAAGTTTTTTCAACTCATCGGAATATCTTCCCACCCAAGCATTACCAAGGTGGTAGGCCACCTTTTTTAGTATTTCAGATGAGATATTGTCTTCTTTAAAGAAATTACCTACTACCCATTCGTCATTATAGTCTTGGTTGTAGCTCGGGTTGAAAGTGAAAGATATGCTCCATGGCTCGTAGCCCTCAATAAACTGTTGCCTCTTCACATGGCTGAGTAACGCCATTGCCATTACTCTCTGTTTGGCTAAATCATTTTCGTTCTCTATATCAATCTGCCCTTTCTCCCTCTTTGGTACAAGTACCAACGGACACAGATAGGCATCATTTTTATGGAAAAGCCGCGTCAACCATTCACCCGTATTCGTCTTACTAATATAGTATTCGTCCTCATTAAATGCGTATGCGCTATAGTTAGAGACCACGGTATAGAAAAAAGGTTCAAGTAAGGCTCTGAAATCCTTTTCATGTTTATCTAACAGATCTTCAAACTTCCGCTCAGATGCGATATGTAGCGTCACTTCTTTATCCCAGCAACCTATGCAATACACCTTTCCGTCCAGTTCGTAATATAGGTCGGCTCTCACGCCTTCTGTCCTCCTTACTCCGCTACGTCTGTTAGCATTGCCGTTCACGAGAACGCGGTATGCAAAGTTATTGATGACACGAATCATGATGTCAAGGAAAGTTGACTTACCCCATCCGTTCTTACCCACAATTGCTGACACCGTTATTTCAGGCAATCCATCATATATCTGATACAGTGACTTCTGGGTATTGGATACCTTTGGCACAGGCATATACCTATTCGCTTCAGGTGCTGGCACATCACCCAAAGGATACCATCCTGGCTGTAATGTCTTGATGATTGAGGGTGCCATCTCCTTAACCATCATTCCCAGAATCCTCATACTCTAAGCATATTGGTTCTTATGTTTGATCTTCTCACACAACATTATCAGTTCCTTGAACATCCCCAGCCTTGGTTCTTTCAGCTCCCCTCCATTCATAAGTTTTCGCCCACGTTTCAGAAAATGTACCATCAACTTTTCTTCCGGTACATATTTCGACGGATTACGATGGTTGGTTTCTATGAAACTAACCACCTCATTATATCTTGTCATCCACCTCTCCTCCTGCGTCATCTCACTGAACTATTTTGTTACATTTTTAAAACTGTATCACCGTTGGGTGCAAATTCGGAAAAACTTATTGCCATCATTATTAATTTTGCATGGAATAAAATTTAAGGAACCTTTATGTCGCATTTGTACTATTTAAAAGAAAAGGGAGATAAGAATCACTTGAAAAATCCATGCCGAAATAGTATAATTTAAATATGAATAACAGATTTTTTGAAAAAAGTTCTCAAGAATTAAGAACTAAATAAAGAAACTGCAGTATAACTTATGAAAGAAAAAAAAGAAGATGACAAAAAAACAATTCTTCGAGAAAGCTCTCAGGATACTGAGAATTCTCAATACGTTGATGGCTCTTATCAATTGGATTTTCTAATCCTTGAGAGTATTTGGTTTTACCAATATTGGTGTGCTCACTTTGTATTCCTACTCATCTTGATCCTTTAGGATGCTCTTCGACATATAGCGAGGTCGAGGAGCATCTATAATTTATCCCGTTTGTCGTGATACCATCGCGGCCATCTTTCGTCTCTTGCACAGCGATTCTATCGCGCTACTTCTTCAGCCCCCGCTCCCTACGATTTTCCGTAGTTACAATTATCATCTCATCCCCTCCATCTCGCTTTCCACGATCTTATTCAGCCTCGGCATCACAATCTCAATAGTCCTATGCCTTCCTTGTATAAACTCTAATCTTGCCAGGTGTTTTCACCTTATCTGTACTCGACAGATAACCACCTCGCTCTAATAAGTCTATCAAATATTCATTATATTCAGTCTTGTCAAATAGCGGATTGAGCGTAGTATTCATCTCGTTATACTTTCCACCAAGTGCTTTCAGAATATCATGAACAATTGCTGCATCAGCCAAGTTCTTCTCTATGGTATATGCTGCATACATCACCCTTATCTTCTCATTTCGGGTATTCTGAATGATTGCCAACACCTGATCTAAATCCAAATTAAGTTCATAGCGAGTTAAAAGTTCACAAACACAACCCGCTAGTTCTGCAGATTTACCATACTCCTCGGCAGGGAAAAGAGGAATAAACTTCATACGCTCATCGTCGCTGAATCCTCTCTGTGTCATTATCCTCAGAGCCAATTCTGCTGTATAAACGATATGCTCGTAATTACGCATCATCTGTCTTCTGAACTTCATTATATAGTCAGCATAACAGGGGTTTTGCAACATCCATCCCCGCATATCATCACTATATGTAAACAATCCATGATTCAATAGATAGTCAATCCTGTCATTCTTCAGTTCATCCATGTATTGGATATCAGCATCTTCTATCTTCTCAGGAATATGTGCTGCCACTCTCTTATACAACTCCATAGGCAGAGTATTAGTCAGCACAAGTGCTCTGAACACAGCTTTTCTGTTATTTACTCCAAAGTCAAATTCCGTCTTCTCGACATCTTCAATATTACGCTCAATGTACTTTATCAGCGTATCATCAACTTCCAATCTCTCAATATAGGCAAACACATTCTTCCACACAGGAATTACTCTGTCAGCCTTATACAAAGCTGTAAATCTCCGATCATCTTTCACCAGCGCAGTATCCGCTATCTTATCACTCTGAAGCGCAATATACTCATACCACGTATTGACTTCCAACGAATCATTATTAGTAAGTTCCAACATCATGTTTGCAGGTTCATTAGCACCATGTTTGGATAACGATTTTACAGTTTGGTTTATATCCGCATGAACATATGCTTGGAACTGCTCGTTGGGTATGCTCTTTATCATTGCATAGTTAAGATGATCTTTCGGTGCATCTGTTGCATGATAGTGATTAAAAATAACTGTTAGGTTGTTCGCATTTATCTCATAGGCGTTGTTACATATTATCTTCTCTGTCAAGCCGGGATGTTCATCGTCAAGCTGTTTAACAACTACTCCTTCAAGCAATGCTAGCGTTTTCTCGAAACCTATAAAGTCAATATTTCCAGACACGAATCCGTAGTTCTCAGAAAGCCATTCTTTCTGGATATCACCAATCTTAGTTACATTTCTCAACCACACCTTCCTTAGAACGGCTTTCACATCTGGCTCCATCACTGTGCCGAAGTCCCTCCATGCTTGCCCTTCATAATTATTCAAGAATATCTGACTAATCAAGTCGCGATACTGCCAGTTTTCGCTATTGATTGCTGCCAACACTTTAAGATTCTGTCTAGACCCACGCATTCTTCGCACCACCATCTCCAGTCGTTTTCGCTCATTTATTTCTCCTGCCAGCCAGTCTATCACCTGCAAGTTCAATATGCTGTCCGTATTATACACATAGCCAGGTAGCTTATGCATGAAGTTCTCTATATGCTCAATCTGTCTGTCGTATGCTGGCTTTTGATTCAGTTTTATTTCCAACATCAGTTTCCTGTCATTCTCTGAAATAAAGCCACTATAGAAATAAGAGATATAATCATAATAATCCTCTGAGATATAGCCTCTAAATAGGAACAGATGTTCCATTGGTGTTAGTCCTAATGCCTTGAAATCCTCTGTATGCTCTATCTGTATCTGCATCATCAATTGCTGCAGCGTATAGTTATTAACAGTCTCTTCCTCTCTCTGAATAGAAAGGAGTGAAGAATCAATATCGCCAACCTCATCTAAAATAACCTTTTTTCGCTGCTTATAACTGGTTGATGACAATTGGGTTTCTATGTCTTTAAAAGGAATTTCCTGCGTATAATTATATTGCGAATTGTGCCTTTTATATGTTACTGTACTTTGGCTAATCAGTTTGTTAAAAAGATCGTCGTTGTCAGCTACTTGAGCTGGTGTATATGAAATTCCATCAATAATAAGCCATCTAAACTGAACATCCTGTATTTTTTCCCAATATGCGAACACGTACAATGTTCTCAGTTCCTTCAGTTTCAAATGACTACTATCCTGCTTGTCTTGGTAGTCCTTTGTTATCTTATCCTTACGTTGAGCTATCTTCTGCTCCTTGGCATACTTTATAAACTCTGGCTTCTTGTCAAAACAATTGCAAATACGACCTTTCTCCTGATGCATTAGCGAGAACTGGTCTGGATAGTAGTTCTTATATACTATTATCGCAAGTAGCTTTGCGGCTGACAAATGAGTCCCAGCACCCATCAACTGCTCTCGATATTGTTGATATTCATTGACAATGTTCAGCAACAGTCTCATGTCGTTAATGAAACTTGCAATATCCATCATGCTATCATCATCAATATCGTGATACCCCAATGCCTCAAGTTTCCCTTTCAGAAGATCTCCAGCATTCGATGGGTTCATCACGGGTATCACAGGTATAATATAATCAAAGAACTTTGTACGTGAGGCATCGCTAAACAAGTCATCTTTCACACAATAAACAAACACGATTTTCCTGTTTCCAGTTACTTTCGATTTGTTCAGCAAATAGTTCAGCTCTCGTAATTTCAAGAAGATGTCTGGGCTCTCAAAACGATCCAAATCTTCTATTATAACAACATCATATTTTGTTGCTTGGAAGAAATAGACAATCTCTTCCAAATGCTCATTGAATATGGAGCCAGACTCCTTAACTTCTATTTCTCCGTTTATAATATTGAGTTTACTGAATTTGCTGCCCCAGTATTTCTCAACAAGCCAGTGCAGTACCACCCAGCCAAACCAAAACAGATACCCCATCGCCAGAAAATCAAAACAAACATTGATATCACCAAAGTTAAACAGCTTACATAGCGTATCTATCTTCAGGAATGTGGGTTCAAATGCTATGGCTATAGCAAGGACAGCTAGTAGCGTAACAAGAACTATCTGGGTTACTTCATCTCCTTCGAAATGAGGTATTCTTCTAAAACGAGAATTCCGTAACGTAGAGCCTTTCTCGCGGTAAACCAATTGCTGAAGAATACTGAATTCTATCTTCTTGTTTAAATCATCATTCTCAACACGTGTTGTTGGCCCTATCTTTTTCTTCTTGATATCAAGAGTGGCCAGCGATATATCCAAGAAACTATGCTCACCGCCATCCTCTTCCATTAATGTTCTGACAACACTACTCTTGCCCGAACCAAAAGGACCGGTCAAAGCAACGTTGCGGATATCATCATCTTGAAGACAATGACGCAACTTCTCCACCGAAAGATAAGGTTTCGTACCCTTTTCAATCAGTATCGGTGTTAAGGATGTTTGTTGGTGTTTCGCCATTATTACATATTCTTTTTCCTCCTAACAATAGAGCATTCCCCCTTTATTTACTACTGCATTCAGTGTCTCAATCTTATGTGCTCTCAGCGCATCCATCCCAGTAGTATTCACTTCGACCCTCTCTCCAAGAAAGAATCCAATCTTCGATACCACATCTGTCGATGCATTTATAAACACTATATTGTTCAATGGCACATATGCACCTCGTTTACTCAAAATATCGCACGTTGCTGCCGATAGACCCGCTGAGTTATATCCATATCCATGTACCCTCGTCGTACTGTTTCCTGCACAAGCAAATTGCATTAGTCCAGCACCTAGCGAATGACCATATACAGATACATTTTTCCTTGTATTACTCAGCATCGCATCCACGATTCCCACTGCCGCCATATAAGCTGGTGTCGGTTTGTATATCAGTTGTATCACATCCGTCAGAATATTCTGCATACTCACGAAGCCCTTTCCAACCCCAGAGAAATCAAGTCTAGTTCCAGCAAAGGCCACACAGTATTCTCCCCCGAATCTAAACGCTACAGCCCTTAGCCCGAAAGCATCTTCCAACTTCAGACACTTCTCACTTGCATCATATATGCTAGCCAAATCCGCATCATTAATCGTGTCCAAAGCATCAATCATCACGTTTGGTGTTACGCCGTCTTTTCTCCCATATGCAAAATCAGCGAAAGCCACTCCTAAGTGTTCCTGTGTTGTCAGCGTACGCAAGGTTACATCCTTACGCCCGCGTTTCAGCATCATATTGATTACATTATAAACTATCGTCGTCGATACCGAACTATGTGTAGCATACAGATAGTTGAAATAATCAGCCCACGTAAACAGCAGCTGTTTACTACCACGATAAGCGAATTTCAATACATTCCATACACTTGTAGCATAGTGGCAAAGACCCATCAGTTCATTTGCTATCACGAACGAGACAGACAGAGTCTGTATCATTGACTTCGGTCTGAAATATGGCTCACGACCGCTTCTTATATTACTTGTATAATAAGGATACCAGTACAAGGCCAACCTCTTTGGTTCAAATCCATTAGCTGCGAATAGCAATCCTAATTCATTATTCCCTGCATAGGCATCTACCGCTCTTATAAAATCATTATAAATATAAAGGTATACATGCAGTATTCGTTGCGTCAAATCTTTCTCAACCAGTTCTTCCGAAGCCTCCTTGATGGCATCATACACATCATTTTCACTTTCTTCTAAGACAGAAACCAGCTTTGCATTGATAATGGGACTTATCTCTTCTTCAAGGACAAGCATCATATCTTTGTATAGATTCATGATGTGAGATAAACCTTCGCCAGATGCCAGTTTCTCACACGGGCTAAAAGCAATCTTATTGATTATAATCTCTTCCATAGTTTTTTTCTGTCAATCAGCCACCGCTCCCTCTTTTGAGGGATTAAATCTTAGTCTCAAATGTTTTCTTCAATCCCGACAGCATCTTTGCCACTTCAGCAAATTGAGGACGCAGAGCATCCAATTGTGCTTCCTTAATATAGTGCAGGTCGCAGGCAGTTTGAAGTTCGCAGAACACTTCGGTCATAGAACCAAAGGCTATCTCAATGAAATGGATCTTCTCTTTCACGGACTGCCTGCCACTACCTTCCGCCAAATTAGCCGTTATTGACGTAGCAGCTCGACGCACTTGGTCGCCAAGAGCATACTTTTCCTCCTTGGGAAAAGAGTTCTGCAGAACATAGATGTCCTTCACCAATGCCCTCGCCACTTGATACACTCTCAACTTCTCAAAAGAAAAAGTAACCTCTTCCATACTCTCTAATCTTTAACCTCTAACCTTTATCAGCCTCTACCCCTTAACCTTTACACGTCTTTAACCTTTAACCTCTAACCTGTAACCTTTATTCTCTCTAACCTTTACACGTCTTTAACCTTTAACCTCTAACCTGTAACCTTTATTCTCTCTAACCTTTATCTGGTCTTTAACCTCTAACCATTAACCTGTAACCTTTATTCTCTCTAACCTTTATCTGGTCTTTAACCTTTAACCTCTAACCTGTAACCTTTATTTCTTCCTCCTTTGGGTACGTTTCCCGTAGCTTCTGCTCCATTTCACCAAACCACTGCTTACGCATATCTTTAAGTTCCTTATTCTGTTTCATCACCTTATTATAAAATAAAAGTCTAAAAGCGGGCACGCCCATATTGGCTTTATATCTCCTTTAGAAACACCGCTGGCACATATGCTATCGCCACACTCGCTATTCCTTCCAGCTCTACCACCACTCTTTTACAGCGTTTCACTCGTCTTATCACGCCTTCCACGCCCTTGAACACGCCGCCCATAATTCTTACATGCTTACCCTCCTTTCCAATGACACTCTTCTCATCCAGGAACATCACGCTATCGTCAGTCATTGCTGCGACACGCATGAAAATCTCCATCTGCCTGTCTGGCACCATCATAATCTCATGCTTCTTACCTGATGTACGATCCATCATATATCGCAGAGGTTCCAGTGCCTCATTCGACAACTTCAGCCTACTTATCAGTTCCTGCGTCGAATGCACAAATATCAAGCTATTGATTGCCGGGAACAGCTCCCTATGAGGATCCGCCCCCTCCGTATCAATCAACCGATACGTCATCGGCACAAAGTTTTCAATTCCTAGACGGTCCAACTCCGTCTTCACCTTCATCTCCCGCTGATACGTCACCCTCATCGGAAACCAAATCTTAGGGTCACCACACATTGATGTGTCGTGTCCCATTCTTTTACTCGCTTCAGTCTCCGCCATAATATTGCTCTGATCTTCAGTCGCTCAATGACTTCAGCCACAGGTTCCAAGCCTTCACTCAGCAACCTGCTTCTATGGGCGCAAATTTACTAAATATCTTCCATATTTCCCTATAAAACTCAAAAAATCTGCATATCATGCCTCTCAAAGTGCGATTTTACCATTCTTACGTCAGAATTATCGCACAATGCAGTTCCCGTTTTCGGTTAATCTCGGGCGGATTAACCAAAAGTGATAAAAAAGGCAACCACACTGCAGAGATGCAGGATATATAAAAAATCGTTATTTGGGAGCGGGTGTTTACCAAGTCTCTCATAAGACAAAAGGTTCAATAATTGGCAGCCCCGCACACATTTACTTCTTCCATCATCCGTCTTACATCTTACATCACGTAGTATGAGTGAAATCGGAGATTCAATTCAGACGAAGTGCCTCGCCTTTGGCGATAGAATAATCAAGCTGAATGATTACTTGCTTAAGGAGGCTGCAAATAAGAAGCCTACTTACAAGATAGTAAAGGGAAAGAGGGTCTATGACAAACCAATACCAGTGTACTTGCAATCAGTGAGCAACTTGTGTAACCAACTGCTTAGAGCAGGCACCTCAATAGGAGCTAATAATGCTGAGGCTTCTGCCGCAATTAGTAAAGCAGATTTCAAAAGTAAAAGCTATATTGCTTTGAAAGAAGCACGAGAAAGTTTATATTGGATAGACTTGTTGCATAGAAATAATTACTTGGACGAGAAACAATATAATAGTATATACAAAGATTGTGAAGAGTTGGTTAAAGTGTTGACTCATCGTTGTAAGAAATTGGATGAAAACAGCGGAGAGGGAAAAACATCAACCATCTAACATATAACATCATACATCTTACGGGGCAGGCTCTTATCAGGTTCTCTCATAAATAATAAAGGTTCTTTGCAAGCAAAGCGGCATAGCCGAGCGCAATAACCTGGTAATCTTGCCCCTCTTTTTAAATTATGAATTTATACCCATTACTTCTCGAACCAAATCTTCACTCCGTTGTATGGGGTGGCAACCAGCTAAGGCCTTACAAAGGGCTTGAACCTTCTAACGAACCAATAGGCGAGAGTTGGGAGGTGAGTGCAGTTCCATCGAGTACAAGCATAATCAGTAATGGCGAGTGGAAAGGTAAGGACTTGATAACAGCCATCAATGAACAGCCCGAGGCTATTCTTGGAAAGGTTGTAAATGAGAAGTATCAAGGTAAACTTCCATTGCTAGTTAAGTTCATTGATGCCAAGCGAGATTTGAGTATTCAGGTTCACCCTAATGATGAGATGGCCATGCGTGAGCATGGCAAAATGGGCAAGACCGAGATGTGGTATGTTATCAAGGCAGAAGAGGGTGCCCACCTATACGCAGGCTTTAAGCAGGAGATAACACCAGAGGAGTATCAGCAGCGAATTGCTGATGGTACTATTACAGATGTCCTTGCTGACCATCAAGTAAAAGCAGGTGATGTGTTTTATCTTCCCGCAGGACGAGTACATGCCATTTGTGGCGGTATTTTGTTGGCAGAAGTTCAACAGTCGTCTGATGTAACCTATCGAATCTTTGACTATAACCGTCCAGGTATGGATGGAAAACCTCGTGAGTTGCATACCGAACTTGCTGCAAAAGCATTGGATTACCATGTGATAGACAACTATCGTACTGAATACACAAAAACTTCTAATAAGGCAGTACAAATTATAGACTCGCCTTATTTCAGTGTTCGTGTACTGGAGGTGTCAAAGCCATTCCATCGTGATCTTCGCAAATACGACAGCTTTATCATCACCATGTGTATAGAGGGTGATTGTAAGATTCGTGTACGAAGCACAGGTGAAGAGGTGTTACTAAAACAAGGCAATAGTACTTTGATACCTGCTGCTATAGCTGACTATGATATTATCCCGCTATGCGGGAAAACTCGCATCCTTGATGCATTTATAGATAATATGGATAGAAGCATCACCTCTAAGGTGACTCGATTCCTTCATTTAACTCAGAATTAAAAATTGTAATTATGAATAGCCACATAGTAATCATGGCAGGAGGTGTTGGCAGCCGTTTCTGGCCGCTGAGTACTCCCGAATACCCGAAGCAGTTCATCGATATCCTTGGCTGCGGTCGCACATTGATTCAACTTACCGTTGACCGCTTTAGGGGTATTTGCCCAATGAGCAACTTTTGGGTGGTTACCAACGCCAAGTATGTGGATATTGTGAAAGAGCAACTTCCAGATATTCCTACAGACCATATCTTGGCAGAACCTGCCGCCAGAAATACAGCCCCCTGTATTGCCTGGGTTTGTTGGAGCATCAAGAAGGAAGACGTGAATGCCAATGTTGTAGTGACACCTTCTGATGCTGTAGTGATGAACCCAGAGGAATTCCGCAGGGTTATTAAGCATTCATTGGCCTTTACGGATAACAATGAAGCCATTGTAACTATAGGTATCAAGCCATCACGGCCTGAAACAGGTTATGGTTATGTGGAAGCCAAAGATGCTATTGAAGGAGAAATTTGTGGTGTAGAGGCATTCAAAGAGAAACCTAATTTGGAAATAGCAGAGCAGTATCTTAAAGCAGGTAACTATCTTTGGAATGCGGGTATTTTCGTTTGGAACATCGATACCATCACCAATTGCATTATCAAGTATAAGTCCAATATTGCTGAAGATATGGATAAGATAGCTGCAACAAATGATGTGGCGACAATCTTTCCTCAATGCGAGAAGATATCTATTGACTTTGCTGTGATGGAGCCTGCCGCAGCTGACGGCTTGGTTTATACTCATCCTGCTGACTTTGGCTGGAGCGACCTTGGCAACTGGGCATCATTGCATGATAAACTCAAGAAAGATGAAAAGGGGAATGGAGCAGTAGGTAATGTGAAGATGTACGAATGTACCAACTGTGTAGTTCATGCTGAGGATGCAAAGAAGGTCGTTCTTCAGGGTTTGGATGGTTATATCATGAGCGAGAAGAATGGACAGATATTGATTTGTAAACGTACTGAAGAACAACGAATTAGAGATTTTTCCGCTGATTAAATCAAAAAATAATATTATCTATGAAAGGAATCGTACTTGCCGGAGGATCTGGCACAAGACTTTATCCGATTACAAAGGGAGTTAGCAAACAGTTGCTCCCTATTTATGATAAGCCGATGGTGTATTATCCTATTTCTGCGCTAATGCTGGCAGGAATTAGAGATATACTGATTATCTCTACGCCTTACGACCTGCCTGGCTTTAAGCGCCTGTTGGGTGACGGCTCTGATTATGGTGTTCACTTCGAGTATGCAGAGCAACCCTCACCAGATGGCCTTGCACAGGCTTTCATTATCGGTGAAAAATTCATTGGTGATGACAGTGCATGCCTTGTGCTTGGCGACAACATCTTCTATGGCGCGGGCTTTACCAAACTGTTAAGGAACGCTGTTAATGATGCAGACCAAAACGGAAAGGCTACAGTCTTTGGTTATTGGGTGAACGACCCTGAGCGTTATGGAGTTGCTGAATTTGACAAACAAGGTAATTGCCTCTCAATTGAAGAGAAGCCAAAAGAACCCAAGAGCAACTATGCTGTTGTAGGACTCTACTTCTATCCTAACAAGGTGGTAGATGTTGCTAAACATATCAAGCCCAGTGGCCGTGGAGAATTAGAGATTACCACAGTCAATCAGGAGTTCTTGAAGGATGGGGAACTGAAAGTCCAGATCTTTGGCCGTGGCTTCGCATGGCTTGATACTGGCACTCACGATTCATTGGCAGAAGCAAGTACCTTTGTTGAGGTCATAGAAAAACGCCAAGGCTTAAAAGTCGCCTGTCTTGAAGGTATTGCTTATCGCAATGGTTGGATTTCAGAAGAACGTATGCGTGAGATTGCTAAGCCGATGCTGAAGAACCAGTATGGCCAATACCTACTCAAAGTGATAGATGAAATGAAAGAAGAGATTAATTCTATCACTCTTACGCATCCAGGACTAGGGAAAAATAAATGATGAAAATTATGCGGTAGAATATATCGGTATATCGTTTCTTAAGAAAGAATAATTGAACATGGCTGAAACACATGCAAATAAAAGAAGAATAGCTAAAAATACACTGTTTCTTTACTTTCGCATGATTCTTATCATGGGGGTAACATTATTTACCTCGCGTGTCGTTCTTGACAAGCTTGGAGTGGAGGATTATGGTTTGTTTCAAGTAGTTGGTGGTGTGGTAGGCATGTTGTCATTCCTGAATGGCACACTCAGTATTGGAACATCGAGATTTTTGACATTTGAATTGGGAACAGGGAATTCAGAGAAGTTAAAGCGTACTTTTTCCACTGCTTTTTATTCACATCTTATACTGGCTGTAATCATCATTTTTTTGATGGAGACGGTAGGCTTGTGGTTCATGTATAATAAGTTGGTTATACCCGACCATAGATTTAATGTCTGTTTGGGGGTCTTTCAGATATCGCTTTTTACCACATTTATGTCAATAACACAAGTTCCTTATACGGCTACTATTATGGCTCATGAGCGTATGGGGGTATATGCTTATATCAGCATCTTTGAAGCTTTGGCGAAATTGGGGATTTGTTATCTGTTATATGTCATCGATGTAGACAAATTGTTGTTATATGCTATTCTGATAGCGGTTGTACAGTTCCTTGTTGTTTTATCCTACAGAATATATGCGATACGACATTTTGAAGAAACGCACGTGCATTTGATTTTTGATAAGGAGATACTACGTAGTTTGCTTGGCTTTTCAGGATGGAACATCACCGCCAATCTTGCAGGAACTTTGAAATTACAAGGTGTTCTTGTCCTTATTAATATATTTTTCTCATCTGTCGTAGTTGCCTCCCAGGCAATAGCAAATCAAGTTGCACAAGCAATGATGCAATTTGTAAATAGTTTTAGAACCGCTATAAATCCTCAGATTATCAAGTCTTATGCTGCTGGTCAAAAAGAAGAATCAAAAAAGTTGACGCTTGAGACGACAGTATATTGTTTTGACTTAGTACTGCTATTAGGTCTACCTGCTATTGTAGTTATGGACAAACTGATGCATCTGTGGCTTGTTGAGGTACCTGAATACGCAGTTGTCTTTACACAGTGGATAATTGTACAACAAATTATGGGTACTTTCAGCGCTTCTTTCTACACTCCTATGATGGCTGCCAATAAAATGAAAGTAAATTCTATTGCTTCTGTATTTACTGGAATAGGAGAATTCATAGTGCTATATGTCTTGTTCCGCATAGGGTTAGGCCCCATGTGGATTCTCTATTTGGGAATGCTTGCATCTATAATTTATTCTTTTGGTATTAAACCATACGTTCTTCATAAGGATATTGATTATACTTGGCGCGAGATGGGGTTATGTTATTGGATTTGCGCTAAAGTGCTTTTTTTGTCTTGTGTACTATCTATACCGTCTGTTTTTTTTCTTGGAGATGATATTCCGCAGACGTTGCTAAAAGCACTTATCGCAGCCTTGGCAGTTGTTATCTCATCTTATGTGTTTATGAGTAGTGAAATGAAGGGAAAATTAAAATTATTGATTCTTAGTAAATTTAGAAAATGAAAAAACTTTTGTTACTGGGTGGATCTTATACTCTGTTACCTATTATCCGACGGGCTCACTCATATGAATGGTATGTTATCACGATGGATTATCTGCCAGATAATCTAGCACATCGCCATTCAGACGAATATGTCAATTTGAGTGTCGTTGATAAAGATGCAGTACTTGATTATGCTCGCTCTGCTGGCATTGAGGCAATTTCTTCTTTCGGTTGTGATGCAGGTGCAGTCTCTGCCGCTTTTGTGGCAGAAAAAATGGGCTTACCCTATGTTTGTTCATATGAGTCTGCGCTTATTCTTCAAGATAAATCCTCATTTCGTAATTTTCTTAAGGATAATCATTTTAATGTTCCCAAAGCTATTGGATGCAAAACTTTGGAAGAGGCTAGGAGAGGAATCGAGGGTTTCCATTGGCCAATTATAGTAAAGCCAGTCGATTCGGCTGGAAGTAAAGGCGTAACAAAATGCAATACCATAGACGAACTGCCTGATGCTGTTGCTTGTGCTTTAGAAAATGGGCATAGTGGCACATTCATTGTTGAAGAATTCCTTGAAAAAGAAGGACCATCTTCTGGCTCTGAAACTTTTGCTGTAGATGGGTATGCAGCCTTTAATGGTGTATATGACCAATTCTTTGATCCGAAGGCGCCTAATCCGTATGTACCTGCTGCAGAATGCTGGCCATCATCTCATAGTCAACAGGTACAAAATGAGGTATATGCAGAGGTAAATCGTCTGTTTGGTTTATTGCATATCAAAACAGGACTTTTTAATATTGAGTGGCGCGTAAGTAATGGTAAACCTTACCTGATGGAGGTTACGCCAAGGGCTGGTGGAAACAGACTGGCTGAGATGCTTAGTATAGCAACTGATGTTGATGTGATAGACTTGGAGGTAAGGCAGGTGTTGGGTATGACATACCCTGAAGTACACCAACCAAACTATAAAGGTTTCTTTGCTAACTTGGTGTTACATGCGAATGAAACGGGTCAATTTGACCATCTTGAATATACACCTTCATTTAGAGAAGAGCATTTAATAGAAGAGGATTTGTGGGTTGGAAAAGGAGACTATGTAGAAGCATGGTCTGGTGGAAATCACTCTATAGGTGTGCTTTTCCTTAAGTTTGAAACGTATGATGAAATGATGTATGTGCTAAATCATGTCGGTATGTATGTCAATGTTATTGTTAACAGATTCATTTAAATAGTTAGATGATATGAAAAGAGTTGTAATATTAGGAGATACAGAATTTGCCGAGGAACTATATCAAGTAATGACAACAGAAGGAATAGATGTAGCTGCTTTTACAGTCGATAAACAGTATATAAAAAGTGATACTTTCTGTAATCTTCCGATGCTTCCTTTTGAAATAATTGATGAATGTTTAGAAATGGAAAACTATGAGGTTGTATTAGCTTTGGGTTATTCGCGAATGAATAATATAAGGAAACTAAAATATGAAGAATGTAAAAAAAGAGGTTTTTCAATAGCAACATTCTGTTCAAATAAAGCTTTTATATATACAAAATCAATAGGAGAAGGCTGTATTATTATGCCTTCTGCTTATATTGGTCCTTCGGTGAAAATGGGGGTATGTAATGTTGTGAAAGTTAAAAACTCACTACCTCATCATAATACTGTAGGAAACTTTAATTGGTTTTCAGGTGGTTGTACATTTGGTGGTGGTACGAAGATTGGTAGCAATTGTTTCTTTGGACTTTGTTCGACGATAAGGAACAGCATAAATGTTGCAGACTATACTTTCTCTGCTGCTAATGCATATTTGTATAAAAATACTATTGAAGGCAAAGCTTACATAGGTATGCCCGCAAAAATAATAGACGGTAAAACGTCAATGGAAATAATTGGAAATGTGTAATCCTGCAATATATAGTAGTAAGCTTAGCCTCGAAGACTCAAATGTTTTAAAAGGTATAGCTCTAGCTCTTTTACTTATTCATCATTTATTCGGGATTCCATCAACAGAAGGTTTCTATAATGATATAGTTGTAGGCAATCATGGAATAGTAAATGAGATAGGCAGAGGGTGTAAGTTATGTGTCGCTATCTTTGTATTCTTGTCAGGTTATGGCCTTACTGTTCAAACTGAAAACAGAGGCGAAATTGGGAGTTTAACGCATTTCTATAGGCACAGACTCCTAAAACTGTTGTTAAATTATTGGTTCATTTGGCTCATATTTGTTCCAATTGGTGTGCTCGTTTTTGGTCGCACACTCTTAGGAACATACCATGATCATTTCTTTATTAAATTAATTGCGGATGTTCTAGGAGTAGCCTATGCTTTCGGTTTCTATGGATATAATGCCACTTGGTGGTTCTTGTCTTGTATTATCGTCTATTATCTTTTTTATCCAATACTTTACATATTAATAAAACGATATCAATTTGAATCGCTAATTTTATTTATATCATTGGCATTACTACCAATCATTGTCGAACAGCAAGAGATTGTGAGATATGCATTACCCTTTGTATTGGGAATATACTTTGCAATACGAGGTATTCCTATAGTTGGGGGGCAAATTTTGTGTACTCCTTCTTATGGGTGTAGGACTAATTTTGTTTGGTGAAAGAATGTTAGGTGGTTGCAGTATTGTTATTGACTGCATTCTATGCGTATTAATGTCTGCTATATGGCTTTCTATTTCGAAAAAGGGGGTGCTGAAATCATCCCTATCCTTTTTGGGGCGTCATAGCATGAACATTTTCCTCTTTCATACTTTTATTTTTTCACATTGGTTTAAGAACTTTGTCTTTTCACCACGTAATCCTATCTTAATATTCTTACTTTTGTTATTTAGTTGTGTTATAATACAATTATAATTGAACGACTAAAAAAAAATATTATTAGTTGATAAACTGATTAAATTAATTTAAATAATATGTCAATTCCTTTTAACAAGCCCTTCCTTACAGGTAAGGAGGCTCATTACATGTATCAGGCAGTGTACACAGGCAAACTGTCTGGAAATGGTTATTTTACCAAGAAATGTCAACAGTTTTTTGAGGAAAAGTATGGCTTTAAAAAAGCTATTCTTACAACCTCAGGTACAGATGCATTAGAAATGGCGGCAATCCTTTGTGATGTGAAACCAGGTGACGAGGTGATAGTACCTTCTTATACTTTCGTATCCTCTGCACTTGCATTTGTTCGTCAGGGGGCACGTATTATCTTTGCTGACAGCTGTGAAAATAATCCCAATATTGATGCGGATAAGATTGAAGCACTAATAACAGATAAGACAAAGGTTATTGTGCCGGTTCATTATGCAGGTGTGGCATGTGACATGGATAAGATTATGGAAATTGCCAACCGTCACAATTTGTTTGTTGTTGAGGATGCTGCTCAGGCTGTCGACTCATATTATAAGGGAAAGCCTCTTGGTGGCATTGGCCATTTCGGCTGTTTCTCTTTCCATGAGACTAAGAATGTAACAGCTGGAGGAGAGGGCGGTATGCTCGTTGTTAATGATGATCGTTTCATCCGTCGTGCTGAAATTATCTGGGAAAAGGGTACTAATCGTGCAGAGTTCTTCCGAGGTATGGTGAACAAATATGGTTGGGTTGATACAGGCTCTAGTTTCTTGCCTTCAGAAATCAATAGCGCGTTTTTGTGGGCACAGTTGGAAAGTCTTGAAACTATCCAGAACCGCCGCAAGGCTATATGGAGCATGTATTATGAAGGATTGAAAGATTTGGACGTAAGAGGCTGTTTCACTATGCCAGACATCCCTAAATATGCTACTAACAATGGCCACATGTTCTATTTAGTATGCCGCAATCTTGATGTGCGCACAAAATTGATTACTTACTTGAAGGAGAGGGGAGTTTGTGCTGTATTTCATTATCTGAGCTTACATTTGAGCGACTATTATCGTGATCATCATGTGGGGGAGATATCAAATCTTCCAAATTGCGACCGTTTTGCTGATTGTTTGGTTCGTCTTCCATTGTTTTATGAACTGAAGGATGAAGAAGTATGTTCTATAATAGAAAAGATAAAAGAGTTTTATTTATAACAATTGGCATGGGTCTTCTTTAAACCCTAAGTTCCATGATTTCTATGATTATCTAATAGTTAATTGTGAAGCCTTATTTTAGTTATAGATGTTTCACTGAAGCATAAAAGGGTATTTTTTGAGATAGTTTAATGCATGAACAAAAAATTGAATATTTTAATTTTAAGTGGTTATCCAAAATCTTATTCAGGAAACCTAGGTGGTGACGTTTATGATGCTTTAAGTAAAGCAGGTCATAATGTCACATATGGATATGACGGAATCGAAGAGCAGCATAAGGCGGTAATGAATTATTTTGATTCATTGAAGGAACGCTCTTTGATGCAAAAAATATACTCAAGAATTTATAATCTTTTCATTGGAAATACGAAAGGACATTATTTCCTAATAAAAGATGAAAAACACCCTAATCTGCCAGGACGTCTTAGAATAGATAAAATTAAAGGCACTTATGATATCATAATTATCCAGTTTACTACGCGATTTATATCTGCATCCCTAATTAAACAGCTGTATGAACGGTTCAAATGCCAAATATTCATTTCTAGTATTGATATGTATCATCTTGCTGGAGGGTGCTTTTATTTTAACGAATGCCAAAACTATAAAAATGAATGTAGGAATTGCCCTGCATTTGACTATTTGCATAAGAATAAAGCTCATAAGAATTTTCTTTTCAAAAAGAAAGTCTACAGTGAAGCTAAAGTAACTCTTTCATGTAATACATGGATAAAGCAATTTGCAGAACAATCAAAAATGTTTGAAAATGCGAGAATAGCCACAAAATCATTTGGGTTAAATGAAGAAATCTATAAACCTCTAGATAGGGGTGAATGTAGAACTTATTTTAAGATTCCCCCTTTTTATGAATTTGTTATGTTAACTCGTTATGATCGTCATCCGAGGAAGGGCTTTCAATATACAGTTCAAGCAATAAAAGACTTGGTTGAAAGAATGGATGAGGCCGAAAAAGATAAAATACTACTGTTAATTGTTGGCGATGTCAATAATAATACTTTTGATGAAATACCAATACGTACAAAATGTTTAGGACGCGTTTCAATGGATCAATTGATAAAAGCATATAATATTGCAGATGTATTTATTTCAAGTTCTACTGACGATGCTGGCCCATCTATGGTAAACCAGTCCATGGCCTGCGGAACTCCTGTGATTTCGTTTCATATAGGAACCGCCTTGGATGTAATGTTTCAGGGGGTATCAGGCTTTAGTGCGGAGAATAAATCACAAACAGGCTTTTCTAATTGCTTAGAAAAAATGTATATGTTGCCCTCTGAAGAGAAATTGAAAATGAGAAAGGCAACTAGAGAAGTTGCTTTGAAATATAATTCGATGAAAGCCATTGCTGAATTTTACGAAAAAACATATTTATCAAATTTGGAGAGATACAAGTAAGATATTGAAGGAATTATAACTAGATAGTAATCTATAACTTGTCATTCATCATTGGCACTTAAAATGGAATAAATTTTGATAATTGTAGATATGATATTATATGACTTAACAGCAGCCCAGGGTTGGGGTACAACAAAGCAGCATGGAGGCGGCAAATATGCAGAAATAGTTTTTAAGGCATTATGTGAGAAAAATGCCTCCATGGTTGCAATGTGGGATTCAAGTAGGTGGATAAGTGAGGACATATTAGAATTATGTAAGAAGGCACATGTTGAAATGGTTGATTTATCAAATATGAGTGTAGACAATATAGTTAGAGTAAAAAGTATAAGTCTAATTTATTCAGCATTGCCTCAGGATAATTTGATAAATTACAAAGGGTGCGATATAATTTCTACCTTGCATGGACTTCGAGGAATAGAACAACCCTTTGATTGGCTGTTTTTACGCTATCCGGGCTCAATGCTAGGAAAAATGAAGCTCATAATAAAGTCATTATTGCCAGAGAAAATTGCCAAAGGTGGCCCAATTAAATCATATCATCGTTTTTTTGAAAATGATAGGATGAGGGTTGTAACTGTAAGTAACCATACAAAATATGCCATAGAGACATACTATCCAGATGTTTGTGTGGAAAAACTAAAGGTCTTTTATAGTCCGAGTACATCGCATCCTAATGATGCTGTTTCGGATAGAGATAAGGATAAATATATGCTTGTAGTGAGTGCAGCTCGCGAAGAAAAAAATGCACTACGAGCAATAATGGCGTTTGACAAATTACAAACTAATGGCAAAATTAGGGACTGCCGAATGAAGCTGACAGGCATAGGAAACAATATATTTAATTACAAGATAAAGAATCCTGATAAGTTCGATTTCCTTGGTTATGTGAGTGAAGACGAGTTAAATGTACTATTTGCTAATGCTTATGCGCTTGTTTATCCTTCTATGACTGAGGGGTTTGGTTATCCTCCTCTTGAAGCTATGCGATATGGAGTTCCAGTATTAGCATCTTCATTGACAAGTATATCAGAAGTTTGTGGCGGTTCAGCCCTCTACTTTAATCCTTTCTCTTTGGAGGAAATAATGAATAGGATGCTTCAGATAAATGATGATAAGATATATAAGGAGTATTCAGAAATGACTCGGCCTCAATATGAAAAGATTACATCAAGGCAGGTTTCTGATCTTGAAAGACTAATTGATTTTATTTTGGCTTCTTTAAAGAAAGCGTAAAGAAAAATTTGTGATTGTCCTAATGTTATGAATGTCTTTTTTATTATTAATTCTATTCCACCGGATTATGGGGGAGGATATTTGCGCGTGTTTAGAACAGCATCTCGTTTTAAAAAATACGGATGGTTTTATAAAATTGCAACATATACAAAACGTGATGTATACAAGGAGGATTTGAACGTACTGGAAAAGGATATAATTTTTTTGAAAAATAATATATTCTGGCGTTTTATTGAATTACCATGGAGGATGTTATTCCATTCAAAGGATTATGATGCACTTTATATCGCATCAGCAAGATGGTATACAGTGCTTCCTACTTTAGTTGCTAAATTGCAAAGTAAAAAGGTGGTTAATAGCATAACCTTAAGCATGGTAGATTCTCCCGCGCTGCCCCCAAGTAATATAATTAAGGCACCTTTCTATTATTATAAAAATATCCAGTTCAAATTCGCTGACTATGTTTTCGTAAATTCTCCTTTGCTGGTTGAGGAATGCAAAAATTGTGGTTTAGACGAGTCTAAAATTAAGCTTGTTAATAATCCTGTAAATACTGATGTCTTTCATCCAGTAGAATATGATGCTAAAAGATCAATGCGTAAAGAGTATGGACTTCATGAAGACAAACTCACAATATTATTTGTAGGTTCTATAAATAAGAGAAAGGGATGCGATTTACTTCCAGCAATTTTTACAAAATTCTTTTCTAATTGTAGGGTTCCAGTGAATTTTGTTATATGCGGTCAGAAAGGTTACCCTGAAACTGATAGTATTTTAAATGATCTTCAGAAATTATTTAAAGAAAACGATAGCGTACTCCAGATAAGAGAAGAAGAAAAAAAAATTTCGGTTTTTTACCAATTGGCTGATTTTTTCTTATTTCCAACGACAAATGAGGGAATGCCAAATGTGGTATTGGAAGCAATGGCTTGCGGGTGTATGATAAAATGTAATCTACTACCAGGGATTACGGACTATGTGCTTGATGATGTTTTCCTTGTGCATAATAATAACGTGAAAGAGTATGTGGATTCCATCTGCGATTACAATAAAGATAGAAATAAATATGAGGAAAACATTAAGAAAAATATAGAAGTGATAGAGGCATCCTTTTCTGTAACATCTGTAGATTGTCATATAAAGAGTTTGTTAGCGTAATGGTGAATAGTTTACATAAAATATTGCATCTGGATAGAAAAGACAGGGTGAAGTCTCTTAATTTTTTCACTTTCTTAATGATTGTGGCTACACTTTGTGCGATGGGGGCTAGTGCCTTATCTAACACAGATTTAAGAATAGCTTCGTATGTTTCAGAGTTGCTGTTGATAGGTTATTCATTTGGTAATTCACATCGCATTAAGGGGAGTGGTATAGATATTAATGCGGTTGTTTTTGTAGGTGTTGTTGTAGTGTTGAATAATCTTTTGTCGCCTCATCAACCGCAGTATTCTGATTTAATAAAAATAGCAGGCTATTTCTGTTGCTTTTATTATGGTACAACTTTGGCCCGACGTTATAATCGTTTATACGTAAACAAAGTCCTCTTATATTCGTTAATTTTTGTACCAGTTTTGGTGGTTGCAATCTTCGATCACTCGGTTTTGAAAAATGTTTTTTTTACTACTTCTAATACATTTGTATATACAGGTCTGTCAATGGGCTTGTTTTATGCGTTGATAAATTATAAGGAGCGTAATTTTATGATGATTGCCTGGATGATAGTGGCATTCTATGTACTAATCTGTACCTCTTTGGGTGTTGTTGTAGCAATTCTGTTAGCTTACATGATATTGAATGTAAAAATGACACACTTACCGTATCTACTATCAGCTGGCGTTGTAGTAATTTTGGCGGTTTTATTTATTGATATACCATTATTCGTTCGTATTAGAGATGTAATCAATGTGTGGTTGTCAATGAGTGCCAGTGATTGGAATAATTTACAGGATATAAATTATTATGAACTTAATAATCGTGTTAATATTACTGGAGAGCGAGGTGATGTAGCGTCGTCAATATGGAGGCTGGCACATTGGTCTAATATTTTCACAGAATATGTGAAACATGTATGGACTATTCCTTTTGGCATGGGAGCAGGCTTTTCTTTAACACATACAGGGTTGATGCCTCATAACGATTTCCTTATGATCTTGTCAGAATATGGGTTGATCGTTTTTTGTTTATTTGTTAAGTTCATAACTCGCATATATAAGAGAATGAAAGGCGAGCGTATGTTGGTATATTTTATTCTTGCTATGTTTATTTATCATTTAACAGAAAACTTGATGCTGACTTTTCCGCCAAACGCGCTTTTCTATTTTGTATTAGGATGGTGTATGATTAAATTTAAAGAAAAACAGAAAGTTTTGAATAATGAAAGTTCTACAGATAAATAATTGTCACTATAGAAGGGGTGGCTCTGAAGCCGTTTATTTTGGTACAGCAGATTTGCTACGAGAGGCTGGCCACGAAATAGTTTTCTTTAGTATTGCCGATTCTCAAAACATTGAGACTGAAAGTAAATCTTATTTTGTTGAGAATAGGGGAGGGGTAGGTCGCATAAAGAATTATTTTAATAACACAGACGCTGCGGCAAAATTAGAAGAGGTGCTAAAAACAGAAAAGCCTGATATAGCTCATGCCCATCTGTTTTGGGGTGGCATATCCCCCTCTATATTCAGAGTATTAAAGCGGCATGGAGTGCCTTTAGTTCATACAGCCCATGATTATAGAATGGTTTGTCCTGCATATTTATTGAAGGATGGCAACGGACGGTTTTGTGAGCGTTGCAAGGGTGGTCACTATATCCAATGTGCTCTACACCGATGTTCAAAGGGTAGTCTAGTTGAAAGTGTTATGATGAGTGCTGAAATGTACTATCGAAATAATAAATGGCATCCGGTAAAAGAGATTGATGGGATTGTGTTTGTGAGTAATTTCTCTAAAAATAAGCATATAGAATTTGACAAACGTTTCTCAAATGCGAACACGCTGGTTTTATATAACTGTCCCGACGTAAAAGTTCGAGAGTCGTTGGACATGCAGAGGAATACTTACGAGAGCTATTATCTTTTTTATGGGCGATTGTCAGAGGAAAAAGGAATACAGACCCTGATAAAGGCTTTTGAAAAGCTTCCTCAACTACAATTGAGGATTGTTGGTAGTGGGCCTTTGGAGAATGATCTAAAAAAGTATTGTGAAGAAAAAAAACTTGCAAATGTTGAGTTCTTAGGTTATAAATCGGGGAAGGATTTATATGACATGGTTGCTTGCGCGAAATATGTCTGTGTGCCATCAGAATGTTATGAAAACAACCCGATGACTATTGTGGAATCATATTCATTAGGCACTCCGGTAATAGGAGCTGCTATAGGAGGAATATCGGAGATTGTATTAGAAGGAGATACTGGATTTGTATTTGAGTCAGGTTCTGTGAAATCACTAATACAAGCACTGTATAAATCGTCCAAGCTAGGTGTGAATGACTATATGCAACAAAAAAAGCAAGCATATAGGTTTGGACTGGATAATTTTAGTAGAGAAGTACATTATAAGAAACTAATGGAATTCTATAAACAAATCATCCAAAATAAACGGTAGATTCAATAACTGTTTAGTATATAAAACAGATGCAATGGCTGAGAAAAAGAAAATAAACTGGTTACTTGTTCTACAAGGGTGGGCAATGCTTTGGGTTGTGATAGGGCATTCACCATTAGGCGAACCTGGAGGCGGACCTTCATGGGAGAATGCATTATATCATTTTGCGTATTCATTTCATATGCCACTCTTTATGTTGGTTTCTGGTTGGCTATTTTACCTTACCCGCCTGAAAGCTAACGAGTTAATCTGGGGGGGGCAAAAATGGAATTATTCTCAAATTATGAAAGATAAGGCATTGCGATTATTACTACCGGGATTTGTGTTTAGTGTTGTGGCCTTTGCCTTAAAAATAGCCTTTTCGGGTGAGATGGCAAGACAAGTGGAGGTAAATATTCTTGATATTATTCATGCTTATTTGTACCCGTATGATAATCCAATGCGCGAGTTATGGTTTATAGCAACTTTGTTTTGGCTTTTCACGCTGTCGCCTGTATGGAAAATTGTTCTGAAACAGGAATGGTCAATGTGGGTTGCATTAACAACACTGGCGGTATTGCATTTCTTTCACCCATATATTGAGTTTCTATGTATAGGTCGCGTGTTTGAATATGCAATTTGGTTTTATCTTGGACTAATAATATCGAAAACAGGATTCGTAGAGAATGTGCTTAGTAATTATGTCGGGATTACGTTATTGGTAGGTGTGATTATTTACATTTTAGGAGTTTATTCATTGAGGGCAATCACTATTTTAGGCGGTATTACATTCTCATTTGCCTTTGCACTTGTTGCTGACAAATATATGCCAAGGTTGTTCTTTAGTTTCCGCGATTACACATATCAGATTTTCTTGTTGGGCATATTTGCTCAGATGCTGTTAAAGATAGTATATAGGTATGTAAATTGGCCATACATCCCAGTTTTTGTTTTATGTATTGCAATTGGATTGTATGTTCCAGTGCTTGTTTCAAAACTTATAGAAAAAATAAATTGGAAGCCTTTAGCGCTATGCGTTGGGCTAAAAACGAAATAACAATCATTAAACAATATTAACAATATTAATTATGGATGCAGCAATTATTACAACTTATCGCTGTCCGATGCGATGCAAGATGTGTAACATTTGGGACAACCCAACAAAAGTAAGTGAAGAATTTAAACCCGAGCTTCTGGAGAAACTTCCAAAACTCCACCATATTAACATTACAGGTGGAGAGCCCTTTATCCGTGAAGATATTGAGGATATTGTGAAGATTCTGCTCACAAAGGGCGAGCGTGTGGTGTTTGCCTCTAGTGGCTACTTTAGCGATCGTATCATTAAACTCTTTGAGAAGTATAAGAACGAGCCAAAGTTGGGTATTCGTATTTCTACGGAGGGTCTCTCGTGTAAGAACGATGAACTTCGTGGACGTCCAGGTGGATTTGACAAAGGTTTGAGCACACTGTTAGAACTCCGTCGTATGGGTATTAAAGACGTGGGTTTTGGTATTACTGTATCAAACCACAACTCGCCTGATATGCTTCAGCTTTATGAACTGAACCGTAATCTGAAGATGCAGTTTGCTACTGCAGCTTTCCACAACTCGTTCTACTTCCATAAGTATGATAATGTCATCACAAACAAGGATGAAGTGGTTGGCAACTTTGATGAACTATGCCAGCGTTTGATGAAGGAGAATAGCCCAAAGAGTTGGTTCCGTGCTTTCTTCAATATGGGGCTTATTAACTATATTCAGGGTGGTCGTCGAATTCTTCCTTGCGAAGCAGGTAATGAGAACTTCTTCCTTGATCCTTACGGAAACATCCTGCCTTGCAATGGTATGGAGGAAGATAAGTGGTTCGACAAGATGGGCAACTTACATGAGCAGTCGTTTGAGGAAATCTGGAATAGTGAGCAGGCCAAGAAAGTACGCGAAGGTGTTGCCCATTGTCCAAAGAACTGCTGGATGATAGGTACAGTTAGCCCTGTGATGCACAAATATATGAAGCAAGTATTACCGTGGGTAGTGAAGAACAAACTCGCTGTGATGCGTGGTGGACGCGTAGATACAGAACATATTCCTTTCTATCATGTTGGTAATAATGACACTCAGGGTGTTGGCTTGAACAACCCTCACCAGTGCATGGAGTGTGGAAAAGGCAAATAATATTTCGTATCACCGATAAAGTCGAAAAATGAAAATAGCGTTCATTGGCGGGCGTACGTTCCACCATGCAGACGGCATTGCTACGTTCATGTACCATCTTGCCACCGAGCTGGTAAAGATGGGACATGAACCTATTGTATTCTGCGAAGGCGAGAAGAACAGCGTAACAATGCTCAATGGCTTCAAGGTCATTGAACGCAAGTCGTTTGGTTCTGCATTTCTCACCAAGCCTCTCTTGGGACTTAGGGCTACGCTACATTGCCTGTTCAA
>Ga0256405_10003877_pt1 | contig 29702 bp, 41 predicted proteins | sample RumenRJG_02DNA_FD_189096 | JGI IMG/M metagenome (GOLD analysis project Ga0256405, IMG submission 189096) | Bovine rumen microbial communities from Lethbridge, Alberta, Canada - RJG_02 | ecosystem: Host-associated > Mammals > Digestive system > Stomach > Rumen | place: Canada: Alberta...
ATTTGCGTACGGAGGGTCACAGTATACCACTGCACCATCTGGAATCTCCAGTTCGTCATAGCTGCAGCACAGGAACTCCACGTCCTCGCAGTTCCTCATCCACTCGATGGTCCTCCTCTGCCCGTTCCTTGCGCTCTTTGCTTTATAGGGACAAAACGAAGAGAAGTAGTCTCCCATTATTTGATACCCTAGTCCTAGCCACGCGGTCATTGGGTCATTCTGCGGTTTATCTCTCTTATAGCGGTCATACTCTTCACGCGTGACGTCAAGTCGCATCCAGTCTGTTCCTTCGTTGTAACACTTTTCGTGCATTAAAACTAGAGGACGGAGTATGTCGGATAGAATCATATGTCCTGGCTTACAGTCCCTGGCTATCCTGGCTGCAGAGTTTGCCCCACCGAGGAACGGCTCCACATAAGTCGTGTTTTCGTTGATGTACGGCTTCAGGGTGTCCGCTATGGCGCGTCCCTGTCTGAACTTTCCTCCCATATACCACATTACTCTGTCCTCCTGAACTTTCCGTCTGGCATGCGCTCCACCATGCCCGCAGCCTCCAGCTGCCTGATCTGTCTGCTGATGGTCGAGCGGTTCTTGCCCGTCTTCGATACCATGTCGGCCTGGGTCATGCTCTGATCGGCGAGAAGCTCGAGCAGGTCGGCCTGCGCGGGCCTCCCCTGTTGAGCGCCTGGGGCCATCGACTCATACTCCCGTGCAGTGACCGTATATCTCATAGGGTACTGGGTGCTTATGTCGAAGGTCAGCGAGATCGGCGACTGGTTGCCCATCACCTTCGAGTGACGGCGCACCACGACCTCGTTCTGGGCCAGCCTCGGGTTGCGCCTTATCTGCCAGCCCGCCTCCAGGAACGCGTTGAGGAACTGGGACCCCCACGAGTCCTCGCGGGCGGTGGAGTCTGGGTCCACGTTCTTCTTGCTGTGGTGCGCCAGCACGAAGCTGCAGCCGTATCGGTCGCGCCAGGTCTTGAGCACCATCATCTGGTTGGCGAGGTCGGCCATGTAGTTGTCCACCTGCGTGGTGGTCGAGTACAGGGGATCTATCAGCACCGCCCTCGGGCGGATCTCGGCTATCTGGGCCTCCATCTCCTCCAGCACGCGCCTGTCGTCGAACCTCAGCATGCGCGAGGGGTGCACGAAGATGGGGAGGTCTGGCATCGAGGGCACCTGCCACTCGTCGCCGTCGATCATCGCGTCCATGCCGAGCTTCTGCTCGACTATCAGCGCCAGTCGGTCGGTCAGGCCCGCATGGCTGTCCTCCTGCTGGATGATCATGGTGGGTCCAGGCTTGAGCACCTCGTAGCTGCCGAGGAACGGCACGCCTGCCGACAGGCTCACGGCCAGGTCGAGCAGCAGCCAGGTCTTGTAGGACTCGGGCGGGCTGACCAGGAAGGTGATCGAGGCGTCGGGGAGCCAGTCCGCGACCGCCCACGACACGCCCTGTCCGCCATAGCCCTTCACGTAGTCGGCCATGCGCACCACGTCGAAAGACCTGGGGCCTCCCGTGGGGTCGTCCGTGGCTCCCTGGGGCGCTCCACGGTCGTCCTCGTACTGGACGCTGGTGAACTGCGGCCCCTGCATGGCGTGGGAGCGCCCGATGGAGGCCACCGTGGCGCGGACCTCCCGCGCTGGCATCGGCGGATCGTTGCGCTCGTTCCAGTCGAGCAGCAGCTCCCCCACCACGTCGTCGGCCAGGCCCTTCTTGAAGAAGTATCCTGCCAGCCTCGCGCACGTGTCGTTGCGCCCGCCCTCGGCCACGCCCCGCAGGGCATCTGTGATCCACCCGTCGCCCTCCTGGGCCTTGGGGCGGCTGTCCATGTCGAGCAGCTCCCTGGGGAACGCCCCCATGGGGCCGCGCCTCACCCACTCGTAGCGGCCCCCGCTAGCGTGCAGGGTCGGAGGCAGCACTATGAACCCGCCGTCCGCACGGAGGTCCATGCCCTCGAAGATGCGGACCCTGTTGGAGATGCGTCCCACGCCCTGGGGATAAGAATAAAATAAATGAAACCCACCAGACCCCGTGCGGCTGACGAGCTGGGTGGGCCAGCGGCGCAGCAGCTCCTCGATCGGCGTCGGGCAGTCGCTCTCCACGTCGAGCACGACCATGCCCGAGATCTTGCCCGTCACCACCCCGACGCCCGCGCCCGACAGGGAGGCGAACCAGCCGTCCACCTGATCGCGGGAGGCCCGCTGGCGCTCGTACTGCAGCCAGTTGGACATGTAGGGGCGCTTCTCGTCGGGCTTGACGGGCAGCACGGACCAGCCAGAGTCCACGTACTCGCGGGCCAGGTCGCTAGTCGTCGTCATCCTCGTACACCCCCTGTGGGCTAACGAAGAGTTGATGGGTGGGGACTTTGTACAGCGCGGCGTACTTGGCGATGGCCTCCTCCGACAGGCTGCGGCTCCCGTTCTCGTGGCGGGAGATCGCGGTGACGGTGTAGCCCGTCAGCGTGCTCACCTCCTGCTGGGTCAGGCGGCTGCGGTCGCGAAGCTCGCGCAGGCGGTTCTTGGGTGCTCCATCCTTCATGTCTTGCTCCTCTCTGTTGTAACAACACAGTTGCACCATGCAATCATTGTAACATGGCTGCAAGGTGATTGTCAAGTGTTGATTTACCGCTTCATGTACCCGAAGTCGAAGGTCCCCTCGCGGATCGCGTCGATCACGTCGCGCTTGCGCTGGAGCGACTCGTACATGGCCTCGTCCACGGTCCCCTCGGCCACCAGGTGCAGGAACGACACGCGCCCGTCCTGCCCCGGGCGGTACAGGCGGGCCTTCGACTGGTCGTACAGCGCCAGCGAGTGGGGGAGGCTGAAGTACACGGCGTGGTGGGCGCAGGTCATGTCCACACCCTCGGCCCCCGCCTGGATCTGGACGGCGATCACACCTCCACGGTCCCCGTAATGATCGGCCCAGTCCTCCAGGGTGTGCTCCCTGCCCGAAAGCTCGAACGCGGGCCTGCCCTCCAGCAGCGCCACGCGCCTGATCTCGGCCAGGTCGTGCTGGAACACGCAGAACACCACCACGCGCTCGTCGGGCGGGAGGTCCTGCAGAATCGAGCGCAGGGCGTCGGCCTTCGCGGTGTTGATTTCGCGGGTCTCGGCGTCCTCCAGCGGCGCGTCCTGGACGGGGCAGAAGCCCGCACATATCTGCTGCATGCGCAGCATCTTCACGAGCACGTTGGTGGCGGTCACGAATCCGCCCGCGCACTCGGCCACGAACTCCTCGGAGAGGTCGGCCAGCGTGGACATATCCCGTGCAGGTAGCTCCACTCCCACCCTCACTGGAGGCAGAGCCTCGGGGAGCTTGATCCTGTCGGCCACGTCGGACATGCGGCAGGTGTAGGCCACCGATCGGAAGCGGGCCATAAGCTCCTGCTGGTTCTTGTATCCCACGACGAACTTGCGCTCGGGACCGCCCAGGACCGCGTACTGCTGCTTGAAGCTCTCGTAGTTGGTGCCGAAGATCGAGCGGTCCAGGAAGCGGTACTGACCGTACACGTCCAGTGGCGAGTTGGCCATCGGCGTCCCCGACAGGCACATGCGCACGGGGACCCTTCGCCCCAACATGGCGAGGTACTTGGACACCTTCGAGCCTGCAGCCTTGGCGCGGTGGCTCTCGTCAAGGACTACCATCTGCAGGTCGCCTCGGTCGGCGAGCCTGACCAGGTAGTCCCCGAGGGGCTTGCGCCATACCGAATCATAGTTTATGACTACGATCCGCTTGATCCTGTCCGTCACCTGTCCTGCGGTCTTGTCCATGTTCAGGAAGTCCCACAGGCGCTCGGCGGTCTTGCGCACGGTCTCGCCCGCCTTGCGCTGGAAGGTGCAGTAGCTCCCCTCCTCGGCGTACTTCGCCAGCTCGCGGGGCCACACCCCCATCACGGCCTTGGGGCAGACCACCAGCACGGTCCGCACCTCGATCCTCGCCATGATCGCGTCGATCGCCACGCGGGTCTTTCCACATCCCATCTCCATGTCCAGCATGCAGGCAGGGCGCTCCAGGGCGAACTGGAGCGCCTCCTCCTGTGCGGGCCACCTTGGAGGGACCTTCGGTGCTCTAGTGTGTTTAGTCATCTGAACCTCCTCCTCGGCAGCTTCCTGCCGATCGGGCAGTCGCACTCCGCCATCTCGTAGATACGCTCGCGGGACAGCTCTTCCTTCATCCTGTTGCAGTAGTACGGCTGGTGGCGCTTGCCGTCCTGGCCCATGCGTGGCTTGCCGCCAGTCTTGAGCGCCCACTCCTTCACCGTCAGCTCCTGGCACCCGTTGCATAGCGACCATGCTATGTTCGGATCATCGTGCCGCTCCCGCTTGCGCCCCCACACGTTAGGGTCGGTCATGCGTCCACCACCTCTCGGATGCGGGCGGTCATGCAGTCGATTTCGTCACTTGCATTGCAGCGCCAGTTCACGTCGTTCTCGACCTTCGCGACCAGCTCTTCCAGCAGTTCCTTCACGTGGTCGGGCTTGGCGTGGGTGCATTCGTCTGCGTAGAAAGTGCAGCAGTCATCGTCCTCTATCAGCCATCTGTTCTCTGCAAACTCGAACGAGAACGCCGTGATGTTTCTTGGCGATTGCTCGTTTTCCACAAAGAACACCTTGTCTGATTTCGTCCACGGCACGCCGTCTGCGTCCACTGGCAGGGGCATATACAATTCAGCTATTTCGTGCTCTATTTCGTCGGCGATGCGCTCTAAGTCGCTCGGAGCAAGCTCCATCCACGCCATTTCGGTGCTAGCCAGCTCGCGCAGCTTCTCGATGCCCTCCATCTACTTCGCCCCCTTGTCCACCATCGCGCCGAACCCGTCCTCGACCGCCAGCTCGCACGTCGGCTCGCGGAACATCGAGACACAGTCGAGCAGCACGAATGTGGCGAACTCGATTCTGTTGAGCATTTCCATATCGCGAGTGTCCGCATGCGCGTCGCTCAGGGCCACCAGCTTGTCCAGGATGATGCTTTCGTATTGGTTAACGTCCCTTGCCATTTCCCCCCTCCTAGAAGTCCGTGTACAGGTCGTACGCGCCGCCCTCGTTGGCGTCGTAGACCTTGCCCTGACCGAACGGCGTATCCACGACGGTGCCTACCTTGTCCCGTCCCCATGGGCTCGCCACCGCTATGTAGCCGTCGCCATCCATGACGAAGCCGGTCGCCTCGTCAACGTGGCGGCCGTTAGCGTTCAATTCTTCTAACCCGTCTCCGGGCATAACGTTCTGCGAGTACCAGTTGAACTCCTGGTCCCCGATGCTGGCCACGCCGTCCGACTGGAAGGGGTTGTCGTAGCCACGGCCGCCGTTGATGTACGCGGGATTGTTGTTCAGCTCGGGGTCATATGAGCCGCTGTAAGCCGTTCCATCCCAGTAATCGGGTTCTGGTGCCACCTCGGTTGCGACAGCGGCCTCCTGCGCCGCCTCTGCGGCCCTGGCGTCCATCTCCTGCTTTACCCTCACCATCCCGCTCGGCACCTTCGGCTCCGCCCAGTCGTGGACGTAGGCGAACTCGACCCCCGGCTCCCCGTCCTGCGGCACTTGGTGAGCCTGTGCAGATGCGCATCCCACCACCGTCACCAGCAGCCATCCCGCCAACAACGTCGCAGCCATCGCCAGCCCGTCTCTCACCACATGGGCCTCCGCCTCGTGGTGCCACCGCTCTCCCCTAGTCTCCGTCATAGCTGAAACACCTCACATTCCATAGTCTCGGGCGTGTCCTCCGACATCACCCATTCCTCGTACATCCTGCAGTACCCCACGTCCTCATGGCCCTCCAGGTCGCATCTGACGCAGTGCCCGCAGTCCAGGCACGTGGCCCCAGAGATCAGGGCCGCGTACTCTTCCTCCTGCCGCTGGCAGTGGAGGTCCCAGGACTCGGGGCCCCCGAACCTGTCCAGCGCGGCCATCATCGCAGCCCCATCGCGGCCCAGACCTCGCGGCCAAGGTCGGTCAGGCAGAAGCTCGTCACCTTCTTGGTGCGCCCCTTGTCGGTCTCGCGCTGCTCCTTGGAGCGGGTGCCGAGGCCCTTCTCGCACAGGGTCGAGATCATCGCGCCCACAGCCATCGGCTTGCCAGCGAACTGCCCGCCGATCTCGTCGCAGATACAGTCGGTCCACCAGCCAGCCAGGAAGTTGCCGAGCGCACCCTCCCCTGCGGCCTCAAGCTCGCGCAGGAAGTCGGCCTGCTTGGCGGTGAGCGTCACGCCCTCGTGCTCGAAGGCCACGTCCTTGGACTTGCGCGGCTTGCGGGCGGGCTTGCCGTCCTTATTGTCGCCGATGCCCACGGCGCGGTCGAACTCGGCCTTGGAGCACTTCACGCCGTCGCGGTAGTACTTCTTGTTGATGTGGTCCTTGGCCCACTCCACGCCGTCGATCTCGATTATGTTCATTTCCTTCCTCCTGTCCTCGTAATCCTCACGGCTCGGGTCCTCCGACCGCTCCACTGCTGCCTTGGCGCGTGCGACCTGCTCGCGGCGGGCCTCGCGCTGTGCTTCCTGGCGCTCCTTCTCCTCGCGTATGGCCGCGATCTTGGCCTCGGCGAATTCTTCCTTCTTGATGCGCACGCCGTCGCGGAAGCAGTATCCCTTCTCCGTCATCTTGTAGGTGACTTCCTTGCCGTCGATCGTGCGGGTGAACTTGTCCATGTTCGTGGTCGCCATTTGAGGTCTCCTTCCATTCTCTACGTCTCGGGGCCTGTCCCCGACCTCATACTACTATTATACCACTCGCAGCCCCATTTGTCAAGTACTAGATTGACAAATGTGGCTGTCTACACAGGATCTACACAGGTTAGTCGACCATGATCAGGTCGGCCATGTCGAGTACCTTCTTGACCTGCTTCTCCAGGCTCCCAGGCTCGAACTCGTCGATCTTGCGCCCGTCCGGCTTCCCGCCCTGGACGATAGTGCGCAGGATCTCGACGTTGTTCTCGGTGGCGTCTACGCGCTGGGCGTCGACGATCATCCCGTCCCCGCAGTCGTGCCAGAACATGATCGCCTGAGGCTTCGGAAGTTCCTGCCTTCCCCTCTGGGTCGTGGCGATCACTGCCGTCATGTCCTCGCTGCGCTCGATCAGGCGGCACTCGTCGTCCACCGTGAATACCTGGTAGAAGAACCCGTCGACCCCGTAGATCTCGCCTGGACAGTAGCAGTCCTCCCGCAGGTAGCGCTCCATGTCCTCATGTACTTCCCTGAACTTCATCTTGTTATCTCCCTTCTGCAATGTGGGCATACATTCACCATGTGAAGATCAGACCCGAAGTCGGCATACATCCCGCACTCCGAGCACTCGAACTCTCACCACTCCTCTGCGACGTTGTGGCACTCTAAGTGCTCCCTCATCGCGATGTCCCTGTACTCCTCGGCCTCGTGCTCGTCCATGGGCTGGGCGGTGCAGTAGTCTGGGTGCACCCTCCTGGCCGCTCGCATGGCCTCGTCCATGGTGTCGGCCTCCACCACCAGGGGGTCGTCCCCGTAGTGTATCCACATCTTCCACAGCATGGTCTCCCACCTCCTAGTGGATGTACGCGTTGATACCGCGCCCGTTGGTCCAGACGTACACCAGCTTTCGGTCGGTGTCGAACATCGGGCGGAACCCGTTGCGGCGCAGGTGCGCCATGGCTCCCCGCACCGTGTACTTCGGGGCACTCTCGACTTCGCCCCTGAAGTACCCCTGCTCGTCGAACTTGCGATATCTTATGCTCTTCATGGTCCCTCTCCTCCCTATGCGATCGCTACCAGTCGGCCCGTGCGCATCTTGCGGCTGTCGATCTTGCCATCGGCGTACACTATCTGGTGCGTCTTGCCGCTCTTGCTCGACTTGACTCCCGCGACCTCGGCGGTGACCCCGCCATTCCACATGGTTACCATGCCTGGCTTGAGGTCCTGGACCTCAACGGCCCTCTGCTTGCCGCACCACTGCAGGCGGATCGTGTTCTCGCTCGTCATTTCGTGGCTCCTTCCATTCCGTTCCTCAACCACATAACCATTATACCACAGGCAGGTCCTCTTGTCAAGGTATTACTTGACAAGGGGATTTGCCTACACAGGGTCTACATAAGCTAGAAGCAGCTCAGGTACTCCCAGGGGAGAGGAGACCCGTCGAGCCTCACGTCCCGCACCCAGGCGGGGTCGTGGCTGAAGATCTCGGGCTGCTGGCGCTTGGCCTCGATGACCTTCCCAACCATGGACTCGTCGCACTGGCGGGTGCGGTACCCGCGCCTTATCTTCCAGGCGATCGCCTGGCGGATGGCCTGCTCGCTCTCGGACCTGATGATCGGCGACATGGCGAGTCCGAAGCTGCTGTCGGTGATGGCGTAGAAGTAAGTCATGGTGTCCTCCTCAGGGGTCTCGGATGGTCGGTTACTTGCGGAAGCTGTCGAGGCCGAAGCTCGCGGCGATCGCCTTGCGCACGCTCAGGTCGTTGCTCAGGTAACCCATGGTCTTGATGGCCTTGGTCTCCCCGCCCTCGGCACGACGAGCCTCAGTGCTGCGCCTCGCGTAGTTGTCCCATACCAGCCAGGTCTCGCCCTGGATCGTGGTGGTGCTCTCGTTCGCGTGCTCGTAGCTGTACTTGGTCTCGGTGCGCTTCATCTCTGGGTCCTTCCTCGTGTTCCTTAACCTTATATAAATATTATACCACAGGAAGCTCCGTCTGTCAAGTATCTTTTTGACAATCAATATTTATCTACACAGAGTCTCCACAGCTTGACAGGTCGGGCGCGAGCATGGTACAATGGCGGCAAACTAGGGAATGGAGGACGGGAGTGGCCTACATAGACTTCCCAGACACCAACGAGGGCAGGAGCGAGCGCAAGGCGTTCTGGCTGTCCGACGACGGCATCCAGCTCGTGGCGGGATGGAGGCGCGAGGGCGCGAGCTTCGAGCGCGTGGCGCACCTGATCGGGATCACGGACGGGACCCTGCGCAAGTGGCGCTCTCAGGAGCCGAAGTTCGAGGCGGCTATCCAGCAGACCGACGAGCTGGTGAACGCCATGGTGGAGAATGCGCTGCTGAGGCGCGCGCTGGGGTACACGTCCGTGGAGGTCGAGGAGGAGCTGATCGAGGGCGAGCTGCGCGTCACCCACAGGCGCGAGAAGCACGTGCCGCCGGACACCAAGGCGTGCCTGGCGTGGCTGTACTCGCGCAGGTCCGACCGCTGGAGGATCCAGCAGGCTCCGCTCGACGCGAGCGCCGAGGAGATCGCGGCGGTGCGCGACGTGCTCGTGACCATCGCCACGACGGCCACAGATGCCCAGGCCCTGCCCGGGGGAGAGGTCCAGGAGGGCCAGGGTGCATGAGATAGTCCTCACAGAGAAGCAGGCCGAGTACGTGCGCGAGGCCCATCACCGATGGAACATAGCTTCGGGAGCTGTGCGCTCGGGCAAGTCCCACCTGGCCGTGCGCCACACCATACCAGACCGCGTGCTGGCGGGGAGGGGACTCAAGGGAATAAACCTGATCATAGGCGTGTCCCGCGAGTCTATCGAGCGCAACGTGCTCACCCCCATGCGCGACATCTGGGGCGAGCGCATGGTGGGCGACATAAACTCGCGCAACTGGTGCACCCTGTTCGGGGAGCGGGCCTACTGCATAGGCGCGGAGAAGGTCAGCCAGGTGTCGAAGCTGCGCGGGTCCGAGGTCAAGTTCGCCTACGTGGACGAGCTGTGCGACGTGCACCACGAGGTCTTCGAGATGCTCAAGTCCCGCCTCTCGCTGGAGTACAGCGAGTGCCACGGGGCGTGCAACCCAGCGGGGCCGAGGCACTACGTGAAGCAGTTCATCGACCAGGCCATGGCACCAGGCTCGGGCATAGACATGTTTCACCAGCACTACACCATATACGACAACCCCTTCCTCCCGCCCTCGTACGTGCGCAGCCTGGAGGCCGAGTACGCGGGGACGGTGTACTACAAGCGCTACATCGAGGGGCTGTGGGCGCAGGCCGAGGGCCTGATCTATCCCATGTGGGAGCAGGCCCTGGAGGACCCCTGGGACCCGTACCTGCGGGACTCCTCGGGCCAGGTGGTGCGCAACGCCCAGGGCCTGCCCGTGAGCCGAGCGCGCGACTGGTGCGTGTCTGTGGACTACGGCACCATGAACGCCTTCGCCGCGCTGGTGTGGGCGCTCGACGAGGCGGGCGTGTGGCACGCGGTCCGCGAGTTCCGATACTCGGGGCGCGACGAGGGGCACCTCAAGACCGACGACGACTACGTGGCCGACGTGGTGGCGCTCTGCGCTGAGGTGCCGGGGGAGCCTCAGGTCGTAGTGGACCCCAGCGCGGCGTCGTTCCTGGAGGCCCTCAGGCGCTGCCGCGAGCGCACCTTCCGCACGCTGCCCGCCGACAACGCGGTGCTGGACGGGATCCGCGACGTGGCGGTGTGCCTGCAGACTGGGCGCATACGAATATCTCGGGCGCTGGAGGGGACGTGCCGCGAGTTCGAGGGGTACGTCTGGGACGACTCCAGCCTGGAGGACCGCCCCGTGAAGGTGGAGGACCACTGCATGGACTCCATGAGGTACTTCGTCAAGACCAGGAGGATATATAGGCCCAACGAGCCTTACAAGTCGCCGCTGGAACACGGAATCAGGAGGTAACGCATGGCGATCTACACATACCAGGACCTGATCGGTCCGCACGACGAGGGCCTGAGCCACTTCATCAGGTCCGCGATCGACCGCCACGAGTCGAGCGCCCTGGTGCGCACGGCGAAGGTGGCCGACCTGTACGACCATCAGCAGAACAAGACCATCAACGAGTACGTGCGCATCCTATACACGCTCGGGGGATCCGAGGTGGAGGACTACACCGCGAGCAACTCCAAGATAGCGAGCAACTTCTTCAACTCGCTCAACACGCAGCGGGTCCAGTACAGCCTCGGAAACGGGGTCAGCTTCCTGGATCCCGACGAGGAGGGCGAGGACACCACCAAGGAGGCGCTCGGCAAGTACTTCGACCACGACATCACGGAGGCGGCGTACTACGCGCTGATACACGGGGTCAGCTTCCCGTTCTGGAACCTGGACCGCCTTCACCGCTTCAAGGTGACCGAGTTCGTCCCGTTCTGGGACGAGCACACGGGCGAGCTTCGCGCTGGTATCCGATACTGGAGGCTGGACGACGCCGACCGCAAGCGCCCGCTGAACGTGGTCCTGTACCGCGAGGAGGGGTACAGCCGATGGCGGGAGGACGAGGGCAGGGACCTGCGCCCTCTCGCGGGACAGGGAGACGACTTCGCCCCCGAGGAGGTAGTGGTGGGGTACAAGACCACGTACCGCTACACCGAGGCGGACGGCGAGGCGGAGGTCATCGGCGAGGACAGCTACGGCAGGCTCCCGATAGTCCCCATGTACGCCAGCCGACTGCAGCAGAGCACGCTGGTGGGCATGCAGCAGGCCATAGACTCCTTCGACCTGGTGCGCAGCGGCTTCGCCAACGACATGACCGACTGCGCCATGATCTACTGGCTGGTGGAGAACTACGGCGGCATGACGGACGCCGAGCTTGCGCAGTTCCGCGACCGCATGAAGCTCACCCACATCGCCCCCGTGGACTCCGCCTCTGGCGGCAAGGTGACTCCCTTCACCCAGGAGATCCCGTACCAGGCCCGCGAGACGTACCTGCACGAGATCCGCGCTGGGATATATGAGGACTTCGGCGCGCTCGACGTGCACACCGTGGCGGCGGGCGCTACCAACGACCACATAGACGCGGCCTACCAGCCGATGGACGACCGCGCCTCCGACTTCGAGTACTGCGTGGGCGAGGCCATCCACCAGATACTCGCCATCCAGGGGATCGACGACTCGCCGAGGTTCAAGCGCAAGCGGATCTCCAACCAGATGGAGCAGGTCCAGATGGTGGTCCTGGAGGCCCCGTACCTGGACCGTCAGACCATACTCTCGAAGCTGCCGAACATAGACAGCTCGGAGATCGCGGCGATCATGGAGGCGCAGGAGGCGTCCGACATGGACATGATGGGGATCATGGCAGCAGCCGAGGAGCCTCCCGCAGGTGGTCTCCCATCCGAGGAGTAGGTAGATGGACCGCGCACATAGGTGGACAGACGAGCAGATAGAGGCCCTGGAGAGGCGCATGTCCCGCGAGTACGGCACGGCGGTGAAGGACATGCGCTCCAAGCTCGACAAGTTCCTCGCCAAGTACGAGGAGGGCCTCGCGAAGCGCACCGCCGAGCTGGACGGCACGCCCGAGGCACGCAAGGCCCTCGACGCCTGGAAGCGCGACCAGGCCATGGACAGGAGATACCTGGAGGGCATGGTCGAGTCGCTGTCCAGGGACGCCACCGAGGCCACGCAGCGGGCCATGGCGCTGGTGGAGGACCGCCTGCCGAGCATCTACGCCGAGAACGCCAACTGGTCCGCCTTCGAGGTGGACCGCGCCGCGAGGCTCGACACCCGCTTCAACCTGCAGGACGAGAGCACGGTGAGGGAGCTGATGGGGCGCGGCGAGCGCCTCTTCGAGCCTCCCCGCCCGAACGCGGCCAAGGTGCGGGCCTGGACCGAGCAGAAGCTCACGGCGGCGGTCACCCAGGGGATCCTGCAGGGCGAGAGCATACCCCACATAGCCCAGCGCATGGCCGAGGTGTACGGGTCGGACCGCGCCGCTGCGGTGCGTGCCGCGAGGACCGCGTGCACGGGAGCCGAGAACGCGGGGCGCGTAAGCTCCTACGAGCGGGCCGAGGAGCTGGGGATAGAGATGCGCCAGGAGTGGATGGCGACCCTGGACGACCGCACCCGCGACACCCACGTGCTGCTGGACGGCGAGCGCGTGGAGGTGGGTGGCACGTTCACGACCGCCAACGGGGACGAGCTGAGGTTCCCAGGCGACCCGCAGGGACCGCCCGAGGAGGTCTACAACTGCAGGTGCACGCTCGTGGCGGCGGTGGACGGCATCGACCAGTCCGCTGCGGCGAGGTTCGACCGCCTGCCCGAGGACACGACCTACGAGGACTGGAAGCAGCAGGCTCGCGACCGCATGGAGGGCAGCCTAGTCGAGGACTCGGTCATCGCGGACGACGGGCTGGCCCGTGGCGTGGTGGAGGGCCAGGACATCCTCGGCACGTGGGAGCGCAGGCCCGACGAGTTCGACTTCGAGATCGAGGACGTGCTCGACGCCCAGGGCTTCGACGGGCTTCCCAGGGTGATGGACGCCGACGAGTTCGACCGCATGGTGCGCGAGGCGAACGGAGGCGAGGGGCTGATCATGCAGAGGTCGTACTCGGCCCCGACCCAGGAGGTGCTCGACTCCTACCGCGAGCAGCTGTACTCTGGCAAGTGGTACGTGGACTGCTCGACGGGCGGCGCTCAGTACGGCCAGGGCATGTACGCTGCCGCCGACTACACGGGGACCCTGACGGACGGCATCAGGCGCGAGATGGACCACTACACCGAGCTGGGACAGTCCAGGTTCGCCCACATGGAGGTATCTGACGACGTCAAGGCCCAATTCGTGGAGGACTGGGTCAGGAACAACCTGCCCGCCTCACAGTTCGACGACGCCATGACCTACGCAAGATACGAACTGTTCAAGGAAGGCGAGTTTGACGATGTGAAGAAGGTCGTCGACCGCATAGGTAACGACACCAGGAAGCGAATCAACCTGGATGCATGCAGGGAGGCCGACAGGCTGACCCACGACCCAGTGAGCTACGTGGAGACCATGACCCTGGACCCGAGCGCGAGGATAGTCAAGTTCGACGACATATCGGGACTGAAGGAGGGCATGGGCGACAGGATCTTCCTGGAGTCGGTGAAGGACGCGAGCCAGGACGAGATGCTGATCATCAAGAAGGAGATAACGCACACCGCCACCGACGAGGAGTGGGGAGCGGCCAAGGAGCTGGAGGACAGGATAGGGCTGCAGGAGGCCAAGAGGGTCGTGGACAAGTACAAGGGAGCGTATCGGGACGCCATGGACGCAGCCGACAAGTACAGGAGCATGGACCCTGGCTCCTTCGCCGCAGCCATGGGATACGACGCCATAAACGCGGGAGGACATGGCGAGTCGGGCAGCTATACGGTGGTGCTGAACAGGACCAAGCTGATCATAAGGAGGCCGTAGATGGTGGAGTTCCTGAGGGATCCAGAGACAGGCGTGGTGTACGCCTATCAGGACGGTACGTTAATCGGGCCTGTGTTCTCGATGGGGGACGGAGACACCCCTCCTGAGCCGAGCCAGGACCTGTGGAGGAGGGAGCACGGCGGTGGCCGACGTAGTAATTAGGGAGGACAACAGCGGCGAGTTCGCCGAGGAACTCCCCAGGGCGATAATGCGGGGCCTGGAGAAGGTGGGGCTGGTGGCGGAGGGCTACGCCAAGCGGCTCTGCCCCGTGGACACTGGACGCCTGCGCAACTCCATCACCCACGCGATCGACGGGGGCGAGATGGCGGCGTACATCGGCACCAACGTGGAGTACGGCCCTCATGTGGAGTTCGGGACCTCCCGAAGCAAGGCCCAGCCGTTCCTGAGGCCAGCGGCCTCCGACCACGGGGACGAGTACAGGGGCATCCTGGAGTCGGAGCTTAGGGGCCAGTAGCATGAGGTCGTTTTGTCGGGACCTGTGCTACCAGCTCCTCGGCGACGAGATCCTGGCTGCGGCATATGCGTGCACCCACCCCGACTGCTGGTCCCTGCTGTACGCCCTGGACGTGTGCTGGACCCTGCAGTATGTCAAGTCCCTGAGGTAATGTGTTGCATCTATGCAACAATACAATACAACAATGCAACGGGGCGATTGGTCGTGTGTTGTATTGTATTGTATTCCCCTTGGGGGATACAATACAATACAACACGCAACGCCTGCAATACAACACGTACAGCGCCCCAGGTCATGGGGCATGTCGGGCCGTCAAGCGCCCGAGAGGGGCCTGTTGCATGATGCAACGGTTGCATGCAACGCAACACGCGGGACGGCGCCCATGGCGGGAGGCTGGCGCGGGCGGTCGGCTGTCAACCCGTGGCGGGACCCTCCTGCAGGCAGTATCTTGACGCGCCCCGCGTGCGCGTGGTATAATGTGGAGCTAAGAGCAAACGGGCAGGACAACGCCCGCCGAGACAAAGGAGCTTGAACATGGCACTGACCAACGCACTGCTGAAGTCGATGGGCATCGAGGGCGACCAGCGCGACCAGATCATGGCCGAGCACCAGGCCACCCTGCAGTCCATCAAGGACGAGCGCGACCAGCTGCGAGACACTGCGGCCAGGGTGCCCGCCCTGGAGAAGGAGGTCGAGGACCTCAAGGCGGCTCAGCCGACCGAGGACTGGGAGGCCAAGTACAACGCCGAGCACGAGGCGTTCGAGGCGTTCAGGACCAAGGCCGAGAAGGAGGCTGCCGACAAGGAGAAGTCCGACCTGTACCGCCATCTCCTGCTGGAGCAGGGCGTGGACCCCAAGCGCGTGGACTCGATCATGCGGGTCACCGACCTGGGCAAGGTCAGCGTGAAGGACGGCCAGCTGGAGGACAGCGAGGCCCTGGCGGAGTCCATCAAGAGCGAGTGGGGCGACTTCGTGACCAAGACGATCACGAGGGGAGCCTCCGTGGATGACCCGCCTGGTGGCGGCGGCACTGGGAAGACGCGGGACGAGATCATGGCGATCACCGACACTGCGGAGCGCCAAGCGGCCATCGCCGACAACCCCGAGCTGTTCGGGCTGGCATAAGGCACACTACTTAAGGAGTAGAGATGGCAAAGAGCAACCTGATCAAGAAGGCGAACTTCACCATCGCGGCCCGCGAGGTGGACTTCGTCACCCGATTCAACAAGAACTGGACCGCCCTGCGCGAGATCCTGGGCATCATGCGCCCGATCCGCAAGGCACCTGGCACGGTCCTCACGTCGAGCATCGCGACCGTCACCCTGGCGGACGGTGCCGTGGGCGAGGGCGAGGAGATCCCGTACAGCACCGTGAGCATCGCCCCCGTGGCGTATGCCGACATCGAGATGCGCAAGTACGCCAAGGCGGTCTCGATCGAGGCCGTGGACAAGTGGGGCGCGGCTGTCGCGGTCGAGAAGACCGACGACGCGTTCCTGAGAGAGCTGCAGACCGTGGTGCTGGACGAGTTCTACGACTTCATGCAGACGGGTTCCCTCGTCTCCGCCGAGACCACGTTCCAGATGGCCATCGCCATGGCTATCGGAAACGTCACCGACAAGTTCAAGCGCATGCGCCGCGACGCCACCTCCGTGGTGGTCTGGGTCAACACCCTCGACGCGTACCGCTACCTGGGAGCTGCCGACCTCACGGTACAGACCCAGTTCGGCATCCAGTACGTCGAGAACTTCATGGGCGCTGACCGCATGATCCTCACCTCGGAGATCCCCGCAGGCGTGGTCATCGCGACGCCGACCGAGAACATCGACCTGTACTACGTCGACCCCGGCGACAGCGACTTCGCCAAGCTGGGCCTGTCCTACACGGTCCAGGGCGAGACCAACCTCATAGGCTTCCATGCCGAGGGCGACTACAAGCACGCCGTGGGCGAGAGCTTCGCGCTGATGGGTATGAAGCTGTGGGCCGAGTACCTGGACGGCATCGCGATCGTGTACGTCGGTACGGCCACCAAGGTCACGACCGCCGAGACCCTGACCGCGAGTTCGAGCGACGCGCTGTTCTACCCGACCGCGCACTCGCCGCTGATCTCGGTCGAGGAGCTGAAGGACGGCAGCACGGCGATCACCGACTACACGATCGAGAAGGACGGCGTGCGTCTGGCGTCCGCTCCAACTGGCACCGTCACCATCAAGTACACCTACGCGGCCCAGTCGTAAGGTAGGCTGACATGCTGGAGCAGGTGCTGCGCCACATACACAACAGATTCGACTACGCGTACCTGGAGGGCACCTTCGAGGTGTCCTCGGGTACGTTCGAGGTCGAGGAGGCGCAGGAGGGCCAGTACCTGTGGATCGAGGGGTCCGTCTTCAACGACGGACTCCACCAGTACCCGCTCGCGGGCCTCACGGACGAGACGTTCGACGGGCGCGTGGTCCTGCTGGCCGTGCCGAAGGCAGTCCAGGACGTAGCCGACAAGGTGGCCGAATGGACGGCGGACAACGCCGACGTGCTGAGCAGCCCGTACCAGTCCGAGAGCTTCGGCGGCTACTCCTACACCAGGGCGTCGGGGTCGTCCTCTGATGACGGCGTCTCCCTGACGGGCTGGCAGGCCCAGTTCAGGGGGGACCTGGACCCGTGGCGCAAGATGTCTCACTCGGGGTGGTGACATGAGCCTGATAGACGCATTCAAGGAATCCTGCGTGCTGATGGAGAAGTCGCGGGTGCCAGACGGCGAGGGCGGCTGGATCCCATCTTGGAGCGAAGGCCCACAGTTCGAGGCGGCCATAGTCCTCGATTCGAGCATGAACGCGCGGATCGCGGAGGCCGAGGGCGTCACCGCGCTCTACACGGTGACGACCGACAGGAACGTGGAGATGGAGTTCCACGACGCGTTCAGGCGCGAGTCTGACGGCCAGGTGTTCCGCATCACCAAGGTGAACGACCCCACGCCGGGCGTCGCGACGTTCCAGTTCAACCAGTACCAGGCCGAGGCATGGGAGCTGACATGACGCCGGAAGCCGCCATATACCAGTTCCTCAGCAGCTTCGGGATCCCGGCCTACGCCACGACCTCGACGCCCAGCGACGCCGAGTTCCCGTACATCACCTACGACCTGGTCGTGGGCGACTGGATGCAGGGCGAGGTCAGCATGCCGGTCAACGTCTGGTACCGCACCGACTCCGAGGCCATCCCCAACGCGAAGGTGCGCGAGATCCGCCGAGAGCTGAAGAACGGCGGCGTGCTCCTCAAGTGCGACGAGGGCACGGTATGGCTCAAGCAAGGCTCCCCGTGGGCGCAGGCCGTCCGCGTGGAGGGCGAGGACGAGAAAGTGAAGCGCAGGTACGTCAACGTCAGCGTCGAGTACCTGCTGAGCGCATAGGAGGCTCACAATGAGATTCACCCAAGTCGCAGCGGACGCGTTCGAGCACCTTCAGCTCAACGCGGGCATGCTGCTCACCGAGTTCACGCCGAGCGACCCAGGCTCGGCCTCCGACATCAAGGCCAACGCGCTGGTCGCTACGTCCGGGGGCGCGACGTTCGCCTCGAACCCGACGTACACCGACTTCGGCGAGGATATCGACAACGTCCCCGCCAACACGATGCAGCTGAAGCGCATCGAGCAGTACGAGCCGAGAATCAGCGGCACTGGCAAGACCGCGAACGAGGAGGCGCTCGACCGCTTCCTGGCGGCATACGACGCCACGACCGCCTCCGGCGTGACCACCTACGTGCCGAGGGCCGAACTCAAGGGGACTGACTTCAAGGACCTGTGGTGGGTCGGCGACTACTCCGACAAGACGGGCAACACCAACGGCGGCTTCATAGCCATCCGTCTGAAGAACGCCCTGAACACTGGCGGGTTCCAGCTCAAGTCGAACGACAACGGCAAGGGCGACCTGGCCTTCGACTTCCTCGGCCACTACGACATCGACGACATAGACGACGTTCCGTTCGAGGTCTACGTCAAGGCTGGCACCGCCGAGCCGACTACCACAGGCGGCGGTAAGACCACCACAGGTGACGGCAGTACCACCACAGGTGACGGCAGTACCACCACAGGTGACGGCACGACCACTCCGTAGGAGGACGCATGAAGCTGGGAGACATCAAGGGCAAGAAACAGCTACAGGTCGTGGGGAGGCTCGCCGCGCTCGCAGACACGCTGTCAGACGACGAGCAGTTCGCGGACTTCGTCGAGAGCGTGAAGAACGGAGAGAGCCGCGACAAGGCGTTCTTCAAGCTGGGGCCGCTGCTCATGCGCGACGACATCGCGGACGGTATCGTGGACGTGATGGCGTTCGCCAAGGGAGTCAGTCCCGAAGAGGTGGACAACCCGATGGCCGAGATCATGGAGCTTGTCACGAGCGACTTGGAGCTTCCAGCTTTTTTATCCGAACAGCAATAGACCCTGGCCCCTCGTGGCTGGCGCTGGGAGAGTACAGAGGCCCGGAGTCGGCATGCCTCTTCCTGCGCTACGCGAGGGAGCGCCAAGCGTCCGAGAACAGGCGCGAGGCGTACAGGGATTACGTCACCGAGCACCTGCGTGCTCTGCTGGGCAGCAGCATGCATTACCGCGAGCTGACCAGGCAGACCAGGCAGAGGGACTTCGACGCCGAGCAGGTGGTCGATGACGTGATAGCGAAGATGGGGCTGGAGGTGGAATAATGAACCTACTCGACCTGATGGTGAAGGTCGGAGTCGACGATCAGGCCACCAGCAAGATCGGTGCGCTGAGCGGCGACCTCGGCGGCAAGCTCGCCACGGCGGCCAAAGTGGGCGCTGCGGCGCTCGCGGCGGTCACAGCCGCCGCCGTGGGAGTGACGACGGCGCTGGTGTCGAACGTCAGGGAAGTCGCCGAGTACGGCGACAACATCGACAAGATGAGCCAGAAGATGGGCATCTCCGCCAACGCCTACCAGGAGTGGGACGCGGTGATGCGGCACAGCGGGACCTCGATGGAGTCGCTGAAGGTCGGCATGAAGACCCTCGCAAATGCGGTGGAGAGCGGAAACGACGCGTTCCAGCGAATCGGCATCACCCAAGAGCAGATAGCGAACATGAACCAGGAGGAGCTGTTCGCGGCCACGATCGAGGGCCTGCAGAACGTAGACGACGAGACCGAGAGGACGTACCTGGCTGGGCAGCTGCTCGGCAGGGGGGCCACGGAACTCGGTGCACTGCTCAACATGAGCGCCGCAGAGACGCAGGCCATGAAGGACCGGGTGCACGAGCTGGGCGGCGTGATGAGCGACGAGTCGGTTAAGGCGTCTGCGGCGTTCCAGGACAGCCTGCAGGACTTCAACACGGCTATGACGGGCGTGAGGAACAGCCTGGTGACGGAGTTCCTGCCGGGATTCACGACGGTCATGGACGGGTTGCAGGAACTCATATCGGGCGACATGGACAAGGGTCAGGCGCTGGTCGAGGAGGGCGTCGAGAAGATAGTCGAGAGGATCAAGGTCGTCGGCCCGCGCCTGGTGGAGATAATCGAGCGGATAGCGGACGTAATCGCCCCCGTGCTCGTCAAGGCGCTGGGCGCGCTGCTCGCCGCCGTCGTCACCGAGATAGTGACGCACATCCCCGACATCCTGGCTGCAGCTGGGAAGCTGGTCATGGCGCTCGTCGAGGGCTTCGTGAACGGCCTCGTCCCGATGATGAGGGGCGCGGAGGAAGTCGTCAACGGGGCCTTGCGGGCCATCGGCGGGTTCTTCGTCAGCATGTGGAACTCGGGCGTCGAGCTGATCAACAACCTCATAAACGGCGTCGGCAACGCCATATCGGGGTTGCCGGGGCTTGTCGGCAGCTGGATCGAGGCGGCGTGGCAGACGGTGGTCAACTGGGTCACCTCGTTCTATAACGCGGGCGTGAACCTGGTGCAGGGCCTCATCGACGGCATCGCCAACAACTTCTGGGCCGTCATCGACACCATCACGGGAGGCCTGTCGAACGCCGTCGACAGCGCCCTGAGCTTCCTCGGCATCGCGTCGCCGTCCAAGCTGTTCGCCTGGATAGGCGACATGACGATGGAGGGCATGGCCGAGGGCATCGAGGACACGGCGGAGAAGGCCGAGAGGGCGATGCGCAGGGCTGCTGAGGGCGTCTACAGGGCTGCTGATGGAGAGGTCGACCTCACGGCCAACGTCGGCATGGCGGCTGGCGTGACGGCACCTCAGAACTCCCCCGGCGTAATAATAAACGTGGAGAGGATGGAGGTCCGCGACGATCGCGACATCAGGGCCATCGCGGACGAGCTTTACAGGCTCATGAGCAGGCAGGGCGGAGGTGCCATATGGAACGGCTCGTACTCGGCGGCGTAGACCTCTCGGAGGAATACGAGGTGGTGGACGTGCGGAGGCCCGTCCCGTCTCCAGTGCCGAACCTCGTGTCGGTGCCGGGGATGGACGGCTACGCTTTCATGGGCGCGGACACGATGCCGCAGCCCATCAAGTTCACGCTCGTCTCCAAGGTTATGGGCTACGACGAGCGCAGGCGCGAGGCTAGGCAGATCGCCGCCGTCCTCAACACGGCGGGGCCTGTGGAGGTCGCCTTCTCGAACGACGACGGGCTGTACTACGTCGCCGTCGTGAGCGAGCCGCCCGACTACCGGGAGTTCGTGACCTTCGGGGTGATGACAGTCACCATGCAGCCGCTCCATTCCGCCATGTACGGCGCGGAGCGCTCCGTCACCGTCCCGTCTGGCGGCTCCGTGGACTTCGTGGTGGGCGGCAGCTACCCGACAAGCCCGATCGTCACCGCCACCGCAGTTAGGGGAACCTCGTCGCTGTGGGGCCTCATACTCGACGAGCTTGACTTCGTCCATGTGGCGACCGGCAGCTCGTCCGGCAGGGACGTGGTACTGGACTGCGGGCAGCGGACGCTGACTATCCAGGGCAGCGCTGCGGTGCCGACTCTGGACTCGGACTGGCTGAGGCTGTCCCCCGGCGAGCACTCGCTGAGGATGGACAACGGGACTGGCGCAGCGACCGTGACGTGGCGGGAGAGGTGGCTGTAGATGAGAAGGGTCACCGTATACAGCAGGTCCGACCAGCCGCTCTTCGAGCTGTCGGAGGCCGAGGTGCTGGCGCTCTCGCGCTTCGAGCAGCTGAACGGCGAGCACTCGCTGACGATCGAGACGACGCGGCAGCTGGAGATGGGTCAGCGGGTGCTCATGCAGGACGACAGGGGGATCTGGCGCGAGTACGTCGTGTACGGAGTCGACTCCCTGCACGGCTCTGGAGGCAAGCCTGTCGGCACCTACTACTGCACGTGGTCGGTCCAGCCCGACTTGATGGGCACGAGGGTGTCGCGGATGCCCGGCACGGAGGTAGCGGTACCCGCATCGGACGCGCTGGATGCCGCGCTCTCTGGCACCGAAAGGTGGCGGGTCGGCACCGTCACCAACATGAACACGGGCGGCGCGTCGATGTACGACACGGACGGATGGGACGCGCTCTCCATCCTGGTCGAGAACTGGGGCGGCGAGATCGACGCGACCATCGAAGTGGACGGCAGCGGCGTGACCGCTAGGAGAGTCGACCTCTACTCGCAGATGGGCGAGCAGGAGGCCAGGCGCAGGTTCGACTTCGGGGCCGACCTGATGTCGGTCAGGCGCACACTCGCGGACGGGCCTCTCTATTGCCGCATAACGCCACGCGGAAAGGGTGAGGAGACCGACACGGGCGGCTACGGGCGCAAGATAACCATCGAGTCGGTCAACGACGGCAAGGACTACCTGGAGAACGCGCAGATGGTGGACATCGCCAAGCTGCCGGACGGCTCGGGCGGCTGGGAGTACCCGACCGTCGAGGTCGAGAACCCCGACTGCGAGACGCCGGAGGATCTGCTGGAGTGGGCGCAGTCGGTGCTGGACGAGTTCACCGTCCCCAGGGTCACCTACGAGGTCGATGTGGTGCAGCTCGCACGCGAGGGCGTCGACCTGCAGGGGGTCTCGCTGGGTGACACGGTGCAGGTCGTCGACCGCAAGTTCGGAGACGGGCTGCGGCTGTCTGGCCGCGTCGTCGCCATGACGGTGGACGAGCTGTCCGGGCGGACCGACAGGCTGACGATAGGCTACCTCGAAAGCGGCCTCTCTGGGCTGTTCGGCTCGCTGGACTCGCAGATAACGCAGCTCTCCAACATAATACAGAACATGAACGGCGGCTCCATGAGCACCGCCGACTACCTTAGCAGGCTCCTCGAACGCATCAACGCCGAGATCAACGCCACTGGCGGCTACACCTACATCACAGAGGGCCAGGGCATCAGGACTTACGACAGGCCCGTGCTGGACCCGGAGGACGGCAGGGAGGCGACCGCCGTGACGGAGGTGAAGGGCGGGACCATCCGCATAGCAGCCTCCAAGACCGCGCAGGGCGAGTGGGACTGGAAGACAGTGTTCACCGACGGCCACGTCGCCGCAGCGGTGGTCACCGCCGCCAACATAGTCACTGGCGCGATCGGGAACCCGTCCGGCACGTACTGGAACCTGGACGCGGGGCAGTTGAGGATGGGGCCGACCACGATGCTGATCGACTCGACCCTGGGCGACGTGCTCGACGACGTGGACGGCGCGGTGTCCGACGCCTCGTCGGCGGTCTCCACGGCAAGGACCGCAGACAGTAACGCGTCGAGTGCGCTGTCGACCGCCAACGCCACGGCGGCGCTCGTGAGGACGTACGGTAGCGGCGTGCTCGTGTGCAGGCCGGGAAACACGGTCGGGGCGCTGGTCAACGCGGGCGGCTCGTTCGACGTGGTGAGCGTGACATGGAACAACGGAGTGCCCACCGCTGGAGCATCCATCGCCTCGTTCGGCGAGGGAATCGAACTCGGTGACGGGACCATCGGCGTTCACATCGGGAAACTTGGCAGTGTTTTTGAAATAGCATACAACCTCGGCGGAGACAAGGCTCTGAGGGTCGCGTACACGCCAGCGTCGTACAGCGGCGGCTATGACTGGACGATGGAGATGGACTTCATGCTCGGATTCTTCCAGGCGTACGAGACTGGATACATAAGGAGGTTGGCAACAGAGGGCTATCCGCTCGTGTTCAAGGACGGGAACAGGCTGAAGCACTGGAACGGAAGCAACAGGAACGCCACGTCGGTTAGCGCCCTGGAGCTGCCTGACAGCCTCACGGTGGGTGCCAGGGAGAGCAACAGCACGGTGGGCGCGAAGTCCATGAGCGTCGGCGACATGAACAACGTGTCCGGTAGGGAGTCGGCTGCGGTCGGATACCGCCTGATAGCGCAGGGGGCTGAGCAGTTAGTGGTCGGCGAGATGAACGTCGCGGACACCAGGTCCCTGTTCATAGTCGGTTACGGCAGCTCTGACGAGAACATAAGGCGCAACGCCTTCACCGTCGATGACAGCGGCAACGCCGTCCTGGCGGGACGCCTCACCCAGAACTCAGACAGGAGGCTCAAGAGCCACCTCGCGTACCTAGGGAGGGACGGCTATGCGTTCATACGCAGGCTGAGACCAGCGGTGTTCATGAAGGACGGCCAGCGCCATTACGGGTTCTACGCCCAGGACGTGCAGGCGGCTGACCCGTGGGACACGGCCACCGTGGAGGCGCGGCACACCGACGACTCGCTCGGCTTCGACCCGCTGACCCTCGACTACACGGCCCTCATAGCCCCGCTGGTGGCCTACGCGCAGTCCCTAGAAGACAGGATAGCGGACCTGGAGATGCGCCTATCTGATCTGGAGTAGGTCGGGCGTTGCATCCCACGCTATCGATGTGGTATAATGATCGTATAACAGGAGGAGGCTCCAGTTGAACACGCAGCACATCAACCTAGACGTGACCAAGAGGCCAGCCGTGACGCCCGTGATCTACCTCGGGCAGGGCGACAAGAACGGCACGGAGATACAGGCGGGCGTATACGACGGCGGGGCCGCGCTCCCACTGAGCGGTATGTCGGCAAAGTTCTGCATGAGGACTCCGGACGGCGAGGGCTACTACGAGACCACGGGAACGGTGTCTGGAAACACGGCGACGTTCCAGATCGACGAGACGTACGCGGCCAACGTCGCCGGTACTACCGACGTGGCGTACGTCGAGATCCTCCAGGGCGAGACGGTGGTGTGCTCCACCAACCGATTCAGGGTGGTGGTCCACCAGAACGCCACGGAGGGGGCCGACCCCGCGCAAGCGTGGACTAACGGCGTAGAAGAGTTCCTAGAGGACGCGCAAGATCAAATAGACCAGGCCATGGCAGCAGCAGAGGAAGCCACCGAAGCCGCAGAAGCCATCGTGGATTACAACGTGCCCCTCATGTCGCCCACGCAGCGCGGCGGCGCGAAACTCGGCGCTGGCCTGCAAGTGGGCGCAGACGAGAAGCTGAGCGTGAAGGTCGATGGCACGACCATCACCGTTGACGCAGACGGCACCATGCACGGCGCGAGCACCTATGAGCTGCCCACCATGTCACCGACCACCAAAGGCGGCGCAAAGCAGGGCGATGGCCTGACGGTAGACTCTAACGAAAAACTCAACCTCGGCCCACTTGTGAAGCACTCCGCTGGTGTCACCGATGGCTCTGCGCTCTACGGCGTGCAGGGCGAGGGGTACGCCACGCAGAGCGGCACACCCACGCCCACCAACCCGCAGCCAATCATGGTTGCAAGGGGAAGAAACCTGTATGATTTGCAATTCATCGGCACGTCATATGCGGCTAATTCGTCAGTGTCTGACCAGGTATTGTCTATCGTGGGCGTCACGGATAACAACGCATACGTTAATGACGTGCGCCCCGCATCGGCCAGCTACGACAGAAGCAGCGCAGGCGTGCTGGTCGAAGTGGAACCAAATACCACGTATTGCGTTTCGCTATCGAACCCCGCTCTGTCTGTGAACTTCATAACGCAATACGATGCGAGCAAGGTATCTCTCGGCTATCAGCAGTATAGCGGTAGCGTATTCAGCTTCACCACAAACGCGAATGCAAGGTATGTAACCATTCGCGTCGGCTTTGCGAGTACCACAATAGGCGCGACTTACCAGACGACAATCCAACTCGAACTCGGCACCACACCCACCCCATACGTACCATATGGACACGTGGGGCTAGAGGTAACCGCCAACGGGCAGACCACGGTAACACCAATCCCCCTGCCATCCAAGGGCTTTCTCGGAGCCTTGCCCGATGGCACCAAGGACACGCTAACCATTGACAGCGCAGGACATGTCGGAGGATTAAGCTCGATTGGCAGAAAAACGGCTGACAATGCGGATACATTCTCTTATTCGAGCGGAAACACTAGCAGGTCGATTTTCAATGTCGCGTTTAATGCGAGAAAACTAGCGTCATCGTCTGATGTATCGACCGCCTTGTGTTCTCATGCCGTATCAGTTGCGCCTGCTGCAACGTGGGTTCCTGGGAACATATCGCAGTCTAATGGCAACAACAATCTGGCGTTGACCGTTGGCCCTGGAATAAGCACCACTAGTGCATTGGTTTCAACTTATCCGACGCTGGATATAATTTACCCGCTTTCCAATCCTGCTACATGGGACGGCGGCTACATCAACCTTCCCGACCTTCCCGAAGGAGCCACGGTCACCATCCCCGAATTGGATAACGTTGGCGTGGATTACTGGGTCAAGGGCATCCCCGAAGTCACGGAATACGGGCAGGCTATGCAAACCAGGTTGCAGGGCGAGATAGACGAAGCGGAGCAGGCGATAGCGGATGTTTCTGCTGCTTTTAATAGTGTAAGCATTGACTTGGGTCATTTTCCCCCATTTACCACGAAGCAATACACATTGCCTTCTAATGGAGTGTATCTATTCGCTATTGGCAATGATTATGCGGCTGGCATTGTTGGCATTGTTAAAACGAAAGCAACAGATGGGACATTGTTGTTTGTCGAATTAACAGCGTCTAGTTATTTCACGGTTGATACATCGCAAAGCACTAACTCGAAATTAGTTGTTACATCGGGAAATGCTGACGGTAACGCAATGCTTACACGAATTGGCTAATAGATAGAAAGGACAATCATGGCATACAAGAATCTAGGCGCGTTCCTGACGAAAGTCACGCTAAAGGCCATCAGCAAGCTAGACCAGGCCGACGTTGACGAGTGCATGCGAATCGCGGAGAACGTCACGGCATGGGCCAATGCTGGCACCATCACGAGCGAACAGCTCGACTTGCTCTTGGCGGCTCTGCCCGTGGACTTTGAGGAAGAAGCCGAGCCTACGCCCGAAGCCGAGCAGACCGAGACGCCCGACTACCAGTCAATGACCAAGGCCGAGCTTCTGGCCCTCGCGGATGAGCGCGGCATCGAGGCATACGACTCGTGGACCAAGGCCGAGATAATCGCCGCATTAGAAGGGGTCGAGTAGTGGAGTACGAAGCCATACAGGCGTTCTTCACCGTCGTACTCGCCATCTGCGGGGGCATCGTCTGCATAGCTGGCGCATGTGCGGCGGTCGTGAAGTTCTGGCGCTGGGCGCATAAGACGTCCGACAAGAACGCCGAGGACATAGATTCGTTCAGGTCGTGGCTCGCGTCGGACAAGCGTCGCATCGAGGAAATCGAAAAGCGCCAGGACGAGACGGAGCAGATGAACAAGCTGCAACTCAAGGCGCTGTTCACGTTGCTTGGCCACGAGATCGACGGCAACCACACCGACCAGCTCGCGAAAGTCCGTAGGGAAATCAACGAGTATCTGATAGCGAAGTAAGGAGGTAAGAAATGGGTATCAATTGGAAAGTGAGAATTAGGAACAAGTGGTTCTGGATTACGCTCATCCCGCTCGTGCTGCTGCTCGTGCAGCAGGTATGCGCTATCTTCGGAGTAACGCTAGACGTGAGCAGTATCCAGGAGCAGCTAGTCGCCGTCGTGGGGACTGTGTTCGCAATCCTCGCAGCCTTGGGGATCGCCGTCGACATGACGACCGCCGGTATCGGCGACTCGGAGCGCGCGCTCGGCTACAAGAAGCCCTACGAAAAGGGCGAAGATGCTTAGGGCGGTGGATATATCGTCGCACCAGGCCGGCATCTACATCCCAGGGTTAGATTGCGACGTGGTAATCATCAAGGCTACTGGCGGCACTGGATACATGAACCCGTACTGGCGCGAATGGGCCGACGCCGTCTTAGGCTCGGGCAAGCTCCTCGGCCTGTACCACTACGCGATGGAGTGGGGAGACTACAACGACTCGTTGGCCGAGGCCGATTACTTCTGCGACGAAATCGGCGACTTCTTCGGCAGGTGCGTGCCAATCCTCGACTTCGAGGCAGACGCCCAGTCTCTCCCCGTCTCGTGGGCGCTGAAATGGATGGAGCGCGTAGGGGGGAGGACGGGTTCGACCCCAATGTTCTACGCATACGCCTCGTACCTGAATAGTCGCAGCCACGCCGAGCTGACCAGATGGCCGCTTTGGATGGCGAGCTACCTGAACAAGTACCAGGGCGCGGGCTGGGTAGACAATCCCGACAACATATGGCCCACGGGCGACTGGCCTGGCATGACCATGTACCAGTACACGTCCTCTGGCTACATCGGAGGATACGACGGACCGCTCGACCTGAGCGTGTTCTACGGGGAGCGTGGGGACTGGGAGGCGTTAATCAGGGACGACCTCGACCCCGCCGAGATTTGGGGCTACAAGCTCTAGGAAGGGGGTTATATGGGCAGCATCGACCAGATGGTCAACCATGCCGTGAACATCGCAAACGACGATTCGCACGGCTACTCATGGGCTGACCGCTGGAATCAAGACCGCGATTGTTCGTCATTGATGTATGACAGCGCAGACGCGGCAGGCTTTCCCGTTGGACGCGGGCCAGACAAGACCCGCTACACGGGAACCATGATTGATGACTTCACGAACGCTGGTTTTACGTGCCTGGATTACGGCTCTGTTGGGTTGGAGCGCGGCGATATTCTGTTGCGTGACCCGTGGGGCGCGGACGGGCATACCGAAATGTACATCGGTGACGGCATGAACGTCGGGGCGCACATTTCCGAGAACGGGACGCCTTACGGCGAACCAGGTGACCAGACGGGTTACGAAATAAGCATCACGCCGAATTACGGCGGTTGGCAGTACATCCTTAGACCAGAGGAGGACGATATGGCAGCACAAGACGTATGGAATTACCCTGTTCAGGGACCGAACGCGAACATGCCCGCAGGGCAGCGTCTGGTGGACATCCAAGCCAAGTTCTACGACAGGACCGACTACAGCGGCCGTGGCAAGGAGGTGCCGTTCATCGAGCGCCTCTGCTGGGCGGCAGCTAAGCAGGAGAAGCAGAACGACCTGCTGGTAGCCATCGCCGTGAAGGTAGGCATTCCCGAAGAGGAAGCGCGGAAGATGCTCGTAGTCGAGCCGCCAGAAGAGGCGAAGGGGGATGAGTAGGGTCGACCTGCTCATCTGGGCGCTGGCCGCGCTCGTGCTCGCGGTCGTCATCGCAGCCGTCCTGACGGTCAGCTGCCCCCAGCCGATCGGGAGCGTCCACAGGCACGACGCCTGCTGGCCGTTCTCGACGGATACGGAGATCATCGACAGATAGGAGAGGGGAAATGGCGTACAATCCGATGCTGTATAACCCGTACGGACAGCCGCAGCCGTACTCGTGGAGCCAGCCCACTTGGGCGTACCATCCGCAGGCGACAGCCCAGCCCGTCAACGGGCTGGTCAGCGTGACTGGTATAGAGGGAGCGAGGGCCTACCAGCTGCCTCCCAACTCGGCCATGCCGCTCTTCGACAAGGACAGCGACGTGCTGTACCTCAAGACGACCGACTCGGCTGGCTATCCGACCATCAGGACGTTCGCATTCCAGCCCATGGAGCCGATCGAGGCGAAGGTGACGGACGCGGACTACGTCCAGCGCTCCGAGTTCGACGAGCTGATGGAACAGGTGAGGAAGCTATCGGAGCCTCCCAGGATAGGGAAGGCGGCTGGCGATGGCGAGTAGCATCTTCGGAAACCAGGGCGGCAGCTCCATCCTGGGCGCAGTGCAGCAGCTCCGCTCGTTGGGGGACCCGAGCCAGGCGTACGCCCAGCTGTACCAGAGCAACCCGCAGTTCAGGCAGTTCGCCGACTCGGTGAGGGGGAAGACCCCGGAGCAGGCGTTCATGGAGAACGGCCTGAACTACGACGACTTCAAGAAC